>Ga0115000_10000017_pt1 | contig 129933 bp, 136 predicted proteins | sample ArcticOcean_MG_C_6_FD_89690 | JGI IMG/M metagenome (GOLD analysis project Ga0115000, IMG submission 89690) | Marine microbial communities from western Arctic Ocean - ArcticOcean_MG_CB8_128 | ecosystem: Environmental > Aquatic > Marine > Oceanic | place: Arctic Ocean: Canada Basin | collected... | reverse complement strand
CTAAACCTGAAGAAACTAAATCTGAAGAAACTAAACCTGAAGAAACTAAATCTGAAGAAACTAAACCTGAAGAAACTAAATCTGAAGAAACTAAATCTGAAGAAACTAAATCTGAAGAAACTAAATCTGAAGAAGCATAATTTTTCCTTTATAACTTCAAAATGTTAATGTGATTATTTATGGTTGATGAAGAAAAAACACTTAAATCTAATGAGGAAAATGAATCTTTTGAATTAGGTAAAAGAAGCATTACTGGCAGTAAAGGTGTAAGTCGTTTTGAAATTTTAGAGTCTAACAAAAATAAATCTTTTTTATTTAGACCTTTTTTCTATGTTGGACTTTCAGTTTTTATAGTTATAGTTATAGTTTTAATTTTCTTTTATGTTAATAGATATATTTTACCCCCTATGCAAGATGCCGTAAGAGTAGGCGAAGTTAAGTACTCAAGAGGAGATGTTGTAAAATTTATAAGATTTAATCAGAGAATAAGTGAAGATTTAGGTATGGAATTTGAAATAGGGAACTCACTTTTTGAAGCTTTAAGAATGATACTAGAAGCTGAATTAGCCTATCAAATTGCCCCAAAATATGGAATTTCTGTTAGTAATAATCAAGTTGATAATCAAATTGAATTTTTAATGGGTTTTATAAGTGAAACTAATCAGGAAAAAGATGATAAGGAATACAAACAAAATGTTGCTGAAACTTATCGTCAATTTCTAAACAAAACAGGATTATCTGATTATGAGTATAAAAATTATGTAAAAAGATCAATCTTTAGAGATGAATTAAGAAGCTTAATTGCTAGAGATGTATCAAGAATTCAACCCCATGTTAATGTTTACGAATTAGTTTTTGAAAATCCAGATTTATCAATATTAAACTCTATCGAAAGAAAATTAAAACTTGGTATAGATATTGAAGAAATTGCAATTGAGTTTTCTGAAGATAAACAAGTATTACGGAATCAAGGTAATATTGGATGGATTCCAAAAGGTATTGATAAAGAAATAGATAAACTATTATTTAATATTTCTCAAGAGGGTAAAATAACTGCAGAAGTTGGCAACCTTACTAAATCTCCACATCATAAACCTGAAGAAAATGTTTATTCTTTTTATTATGTTTCAGATTTTTCTGAAGCTAGAGAAATTGATGAATCAAATTTTCAGAAAATTGCAGATTTAAATTTTGAAGAGTTTATAAACTCATTTAATAAGGATTATAATTTATGGATGGATATTGATAGTGATATATATAGTTGGATAAATACTAAAGTCCTGATAGCCTCTAATTCAGAATTTTTAAAGGTTAAAAACTGATGATACTGAATAATATAATTAAAAAAACTTAAAATAAGTAAATCATATATACTATGATTTACTTTTAAAATAGAATTTACCTAAATGAAACAAACTTTAGTTGATTATTATAAAGAATTTCTTCCACTTAATTCGAATACTCCTCAAGTAACCTTGGGAGAAGGTTTTACTCCTTTAGTAAAATCTAATAATTTTAGTACTAAATTTGGATGTAATCTCTACTTTAAGCTTGAGGGATGTAATCCTACAGGATCTTTTAAAGACAGAGGAATGTTCCTCGCTGTAGCCAAAGCAATTGAAAATAATAGAAATAAAATTATTTGTGCGTCTACGGGGAATACATCTGCTTCTGCTGCCGCTTATGGTGCAAAGTATAACCTGGAGACTATTGTAATTATTCCTAGTGGAAAAATTGCAATAGGAAAACTTTTGCAAGCAATGGTATATGGAGCAAAAATAATATCTATAAAAGGAAATTTTGACCAAGCACTATCTGCTGTAAAAAATATTGCTGATTCAATAGATAGTGAAATTGTAAACTCAATAAATCCATACAGATTAGAAGGACAAAAAACTGCTGCATTTGAAATAGTAGACTCTTTAGGTGAATCTCCTGATTTACAATTTATGCCAGTAGGTAATGCAGGAAATATTAGTTCATACTATAAAGGCTATAAAGAATATAAAGAAAAAAATATATCAACCAAATCACCAATTTTTTATGGAATTCAAGCTGAAAAGTCAGCTCCATTGGTAGATGGGAAGATAATTAAAAATCCTGCAACTATTGCAACTGCAATAAGAATAGGTAATCCTTCTAGTGCTAAATTAGCAAAAGAAGCTATAAAAAATAGTAAAGGTGAATTTTTAAAAGTCTCTGATAAAGAAATAATTAATGCACAGTCTCTTTTAGCTAGTAAAGAAGGTATTTTTTGTGAACCTGCATCTGCTGCTTCATTTGCTGGATTAATAAAAAAAATAAATTCTGGATTAGAAGTTAGAGATAAAAAAATTGTTTGTATTTTAACGGGTAATGGATTAAAAGATCCTGGTAATGCTGAGAAATATTTATCAAGTAAAATAATTAAAACATCCTCTGATTCTCAATCTATTTTAGATGCTATATATACAGGTAATTCAACAAGTTTTTTTAAGAGGATATTTTAAATTGAAATTTTTAGATTTTGAAAAAAAAATAATAAATACTTGGTCAGATTTTGAAAAAAATACAACTCAAATTACTCCATTTGATCAAATTATTTGGAAAAAAAATTGGATTGAACATTTTGGAAATGATTATCAAGGAGAGTTGATTTTTAACGATCTTTTTTTTGCTCCAATTAAAATTAAAAATAAAGTAGCATCTTTTATCGGTAGTAAAGATTTAGTTGATTATAATAATTTTTTAACAAAAGATAATTCTTATGCTAGATTTGAATCTTTTTTAGATAAAATTTTTACCTTAGATATAAATTCATTGAGGTTGGATTCAATTTCTGAAAACTCATTTTTATTTAATGTAATAAAAAAAAATACTTTAGAATCAAAATTTAATATTGCAATAGAAGAAGAAGATGTGGCTCCATTTCTTGTACTTCCTAAAAGTTGGGAGGAATATTTGTTGAGTTTAAATAAAAAAAGAAGACACGAAATTAAAAGAAAAATTAGAAGATTAGAAGAAAATGTAGATTTTTCTTCTGGTGATTTGAGTTCTATTTCAGATAAAGATGAAATACTAGAAGATTTTTTTAGATTACATAAACTTAGTTCTGAAGAAAAAAACCTATTTATGAATAAAAAGCGTGAAAAATTCTTTACTGATCTTATGTCTGATTACCTCAGTAAAGAATCTTTATTATATTCTTATTTAAAAATAGCAAATAAAACAGTGGCATGCTCTATATCTTTTACTATGAATAATAATCGCTATTTATACAATTCAGGATTTGATCCAGAATATATAAAACATTCTTCAGGACTTCTAAATCATGTTTTTGCTATAAAAAGATCTATAGAAAATAATTTTAATATATTTGATTTTATGAGAGGAAATGAAAGATATAAATATGATTTAGGCGGGATTGATAAAAAAGTTTTTTCTATATATTTAGAAAAAAAATAATGACAAAAACCATTACAGTTATTTCAACTCATTCCTGTCCTGGAGAAAAAATCGGAATAGGTAAAACAGGAGGGCTAGCGATATATGTAAAAAATCTACTTAATTTTTTACAAGATAATAATTATAATATAAATTTCATCACTAAAAACCATGCTAACTGTAATCTTCTTTTTTCTAATAAAGTTAATATTTTACACCTTGATTCTTTAACAAATCCAAATTTAGAAGTTCACCAAATAGCTAAAAATACGGATATATTGATTAGTAATTATTGGACATCAGGGATTTTTTCTAAAACTTTTTTCGTTAAAAAAAATATCATAAAAGTTAATATTTCTCATACTTTGGAATATCTAAAAAAAGTACAAATCCCAAATTATAAAATTGATATAAATAGAATTAAGGAAGAAAAATTATTAAAAAACTATTTTGACTATACAGTATATTTTTCTGAAGAAGAAAAATATACATTGATAAATTATTATAAATATTCTAAGTCTAAATTGATTTTTTCAACCCCAGGCTATGATCAAATGATTTTTTACCCACTCAAAAAATCAAATTCTAATAAAATAATAAATATAAATACTTATAAAAAAACACTTCTTTTTGTTGGAAGATTAGATTACTTAAAAGGTTTAGATATAGCAATTGAAGTAATTAAAATTGCAAATAATAACAATAAATTTTATAAATTACTTATAGCTGGAGGAGATTTAGGATCAGATGAACAAAAAAAACTTGTTTCAATGCTTGAAACTAATAATATTTCACAACATATTAATTGGTTAGGCTCCTTGTCACAAGAGAAATTAAATTCAGCTTATAATTCTGTAGATATTGTTATAGTACCATCAAGATCTGAAACTTTTGGCCTTGTTTGCTTAGAAGCTATAGCAACAAAAACGCCAGTTATAGTATCAAATGTTGGAAGAATGAGAGATATGGTTGTAAATTATGATTCTGGAGTTTTAATATCAGATATTAATCCTATAAATTTTTATAATGAAATCAGAAGGTTTTTTGATAAAAAATCTTCTTTTAAACTTTCTAAAGAAAGTTTGGAGAAAATTAAATTTTTTACATGGGAAGCTGTATTCAAGGAACTTTTATCAAAAATTATTTAATAATTTGATACCAATTAAGATTATTATTTATACTAAATCCTAGTTCAAAATAATTTTTTTTTGCAGATTTATTTGAGTCGTCAACCTCTAGTTCAATTTCATTACATCCTAGTTTGAAAAGATTTATTAATGAATTTATAATAACTATTTTTGATATACCATTACCTCGAAAATCTTCTTTTACTCCAACCATAGATAATTTTGCAGATTTAGTTTTTTTGTTGTAGTAAGTCCAACAGTATGCAATCCAATTATCTTCATCTTTAACTATCGCTTCAATAATATTAATATTATTTTCTTCAATTAAATTAATTTCTTCTCTTATATCATTAGTAGAATTTATTTCGTAACCATGATGATTTTTAAAGCATTCATTTTGAATAAAAGTTAAATTCTCTAAATCATTTTTAATATTAAACTTATGGGTTTTAAAATTATTTTCAGGAGGTTTTATTGAAAGTTTTATGAATTCTTTTTTTGATAAATTCATAAAATTATATTTTTTTGTTTTTTTAAATTTTGATGAAGAATTTATATAATTTTGATTTTCATTATCTCTTATTCCTATTTCTATAAGATTTCCATCTTCTATTTCATTGAAGATATTTTTGAAATTAAATATATCTTCATGTTTATAAGTTTTTATAATTGTTCGATTAATATTTTGTTGTTGATGTAATTCTAAATAGTTTATTATTTTTTGATCTTCATAAATTAAAAATATTTGGATTTTATTATTTTTTATTTGACTTATTAAGTTGTTAGTAAAATTTTTATAATTATTAGGAAAATTTATGTGCCCATGAAAATATACTGAATTTAAAAATATAAAATATTCCTTAAATGCAACTTTATTTTTAATATCTAATTTTTTTAATTCCATAATGAGTAAAATTCTTATAAATAGCTATTTGATCTATATAGTTATATAGTTATATAATAGAATCAACACGAAGAACAGGAGTAGTAATTAATTATTCTTTTTTTAGAGAGTTGATGTTAGCTGAAATTCAACAAAGAAATTAATGAACTCGCCTATGAGTGGTTTTTCTGAAAAATAAGTAAGGAAAAACGTAATGACTACGATAAGTCTAATAAGAGGCACACAGTGCAATTAAGGTGGTACCGCGGGTAATTCTCGTCCTTTATGGACGAGTTTTTTTTTTATATTATATATGGAGAAAATTTATGAAAGATATGATTAAAGGAAGTGAAATAGTATGTAAGGCTCTTTTGAATGAAGGGGTTAATACAGTCTTTGGTATTCCTGGAGGAGCTATTTTACCTTTATATGGAACTTTAAATAAATTTCCTGAGTTAAGACATATTTTAACCAGACATGAACAAGGTGCTTGCCATGCTGCAGATGGATATTCTAGGACTACAGGTAAAGTAGGAGTTGCATTTGCAACCTCAGGACCTGGGGCTACTAATTTAATTACCGGCTTAGCCACAGCTATGATGGATTCAGTACCTTTAATAGCTATAACAGGACAGGTGGGTAGGCCTGCTATTGGGACTGATGCTTTTCAGGAAACTGATATAACAGGTGCAACTTTACCTGTTACGAAGCATAATTATCTTGTTATGAGAGCTTCTGATCTTGGTCCTATTATTCATGAGGCATTTCATATTGCAAAAACAGGAAGACCTGGTCCTGTTTTAATAGATATTCCTAAAGATGTTTTTGACGAATTAGCATCATATGATTATAAAAAAGATTCTCAAATTGATTTACCTGGTTACGATCCATACATTAAAATAAATGATTCTCAAATTGAAAAAGCAGTTGAATTAATTAATCAATCAAAGAAACCAGTAATTTTATCTGGGCATGGAGTAATTATTTCTAGAGCTCAAGATAAATTACTTGAACTTGCTGAAAAGGCTCAAATTCCGGTTGTTACTACTTTATTAGGTATATCTTCTTTTCCTGAGAACCATATCCTTTTTTCAGGATTTCCTGGAATGCATGGTATGGCTTATGCTTCAATAACCTTAGATGAAGCAGATCTAATAATTGGAATAGGGTCTAGATTTGATGACAGAATTGTAGGAAACGCTAAACGTTTTGGAAAAAATTCTAAAAAAATACATATTGATATAGATCCTGCAGAAATAAATAAAACTGTAAAAATTGATGCTCCTATTATTGGAGATATAGACGGAGTATTGAAAAAACTTAACCCAAGAGTTGAGACTCAAAATCATACTGAATGGTTGAAACAAGTTGAGCATATAAAAGCAGAGCACCCTTCTTTAACTATCCCAGAATCTGATAGTCTACTCGGCCAGCAAGTAATAAAAACACTTTCGGATATAACAAAAGGTGATGCTATTGTTTGCACAGGGGTAGGACAACACCAAATGTGGGCAGCTCAGCATTACCAATTTACTCAACCTAATTCATGGTTAACATCTGGAGGTTTGGGTACTATGGGTTATGAAATCCCAAGTGCTATTGGAGCTCAAATTGGAGCACCTAGTAAAACAGTATGGTCAATTTGTGGAGACGGAGGGTTTCAAATGACTATAGGAGAATTAGCTACTGTTGCGGAAAATAATCTTCCAATTAAATATGCTATTCTAAACAATAATCATTTAGGCATGATTACACAGTGGCAAGATATGTTTTATAAAGGGCAAAATATGCAAGAAACTTATACAGGTAACCCTGATTTTGTAAAACTTGCTGAAGCATACGGAATTAAGGGGATAAGGGTTGAAAACCAGGATGAACTACCAAAAGCAATTAATGATGCTAATAATCATCAAGGCCCAGTTATTATAGATTTTGTTATTAAAAAGGTAGATTATGTGTACCCAATGATTCCTGCAGGAGGAAGTGTTGACGAGCTTATTGAGGAGGGTAAAAACAAATGAAACAAGATGGAATTTATAGAAGAACAATCGTTGCACTTGTACACGATAAACCAGGTGTTTTAGCTAGAGTTTCTGGCCTTTTTAGAAGAAGAGGAGTTAATATTGAAAGTCTAGCAGTGGGACACGCAGAACAATCACTATTTTCTAGAATGACGTTTGTAGTAGCTGGATCAGAAAATTCTGTAAAAAATATTTCAAACCAATTAAATAAACTAATTGATGTAGTTGAAGCATCCGATATTAGTGAAAAAAATTATGTTTCTAGAGAATTGGCTTTAATAAAGGTTTCTTGTGACCAGTCTCAGAGAATTGAATTATTAGAATTATCTAAGATATTTAGAGTTAATGTTGTTGATGTAGGTATAAAAAACATAACCTTCGAAATAGCAGGAGGTAAATCAAAAATAGATTCTTTTGTAGAATTATTAGACCAATTTGGTGTACTTGAAATTATGAGGACTGGTAGAATTGCAATTTTGAGAGGTAGTACAAAAGTTGGATTAAATGATGGAGAATTTAGTACTAATAAAGAAACAAGCATATATATTCCTGATGAAAATGAATCAGGATCAGTATAAATAAAAGGAGAAAATAATGGCTAAGTTATATTATGACAAAGATATAAATGATGAAATTTTAAAAGGTAAGAGAATTTCAGTAATAGGATATGGATCTCAAGGCCATGCTCACGCGCAAAATTTAAAGGACTCTGGTTTTGATGTAATTGTAGGATTATATAGTGGTTCTAAGTCTAAAGATCAAGCTGAATCTGATGGATTTAAAGTATACAGTATTGCTGAAGCCGTAAAAAACTCTGAATTGATTAGTCTTTGTATTCCAGATCCTTCAATGAAAAAAGTATTTAATGAAGATATTAAAGATAATTTATCTGATGGAGATATATTATTATTTGCACATGGATTCGCTATTTTATACAACGAAATTAAACCACCAAGTAACGTTGATGTCATTATGGTTGCTCCTAAGGCACCTGGACATAGAGTTAGAGCGGTTTTTCAAAGAGATTTAGGAGTTCCGTGTTTAATTGCTGTTGAACAAGATTTTTCAGGATCTGCATACAATATAGGTCTTGCTTATGCTAAAGGAATTGGTGGAGGTAGGGCTGGAATATTAGAAACTACATTTAAAGAAGAGACTGAAACAGATTTATTTGGAGAACAAGCTGTTCTTTGTGGAGGAGTAACTGCGTTAATTAAAACAGGGTTTGAAGTGCTTACTGAAGCAGGTTACCAGCCAGAATCTGCTTATTTTGAAGTTTTACATGAGTTGAAACTCATAGTTGACCTTATTTATCAAGGAGGTCTTGAAGGAATGAGATACTCTGTTTCTACCACAGCAGAATATGGAGATTATACTGTTGGTCCTAGAATAATTGATGACTCTGTTAAAGATGCTATGAAAAAAGTTCTTGATGATATTCAAAGTGGTAGATTTGCTAAAGAATGGATAGCTGAAAATGATGAAGGTTTACATAAGTATAATGATTTACGAAAAGCTGATTTGGAACACCCTGTTGAAAAAGTTGGTAAAGAACTGAGAGATATGATGCCTTGGTTAGAATCAACTACATAAATATGAGGTAAAAAATGGTCCAAAAAATTAAAAATGATAAGTTAATAGTTTTTGATACAACATTAAGAGATGGCGAACAATCAGCAGGAGCCTCTTTAACATCTCAAGATAAATTTAGAATAGCGACACAACTTCAAAAGTTAAATGTTGATATTATAGAAGCTGGATTTGCAGCAAGTTCTTTAGGAGATTTTGCTGCTGTGAGAAAAATAGCATTAGAAATTGAAGGTCCTACTATTTGTACTTTGGCAAGAGCTGTGCCTTCTGATATAGACTCTGCTATTGAATGTATGAAAGGTGCGTTAAAACCAAGAATTCATACTTTTTTATCAGTTTCTGATATTCACTTGCTTCATCAAATGAAAAAAGATAGAGAATCTATAATGTCTATGGCTATTGATGCAGTCAAAAGGGCAAGAGACTCTGTAGATGATGTTGAATTTTCACCTATGGATGCTTCAAGGTCTGATCCAGAATATTTATATATGATGCTTGAAAAGGCAATAGATGCTGGAGCTACCACAGTTAATATACCAGATACTGTTGGATATTCTAATCCTCAAGAATTTGGTATATTAATTAATGGATTATTCAAAAATGTATCAAATATAAATAAAGCCATAGTTAGTGTCCATTGTCATAATGATTTAGGTATGGCTGTAGCAAATAGTTTATCTGCTTTAGAAAATGGAGCTAGGCAAATTGAAGGATGTATAAATGGACTAGGTGAAAGAGCTGGTAATGCTGCATTAGAAGAAGTTATTATGGCTGTAAAAACTAGACCTGATCACTATGGTGTAGATACAGATATTAATGCTGTGGAAATTGGACCTTCAAGTAGACTCATATCAAATATTTTTGGTTTCCCTATTCAATTTAATAAAGCAGTAACTGGACAAAATGCATTTAGGCATTCTTCGGGTATTCATCAAGACGCTTTTTTAAAAGAACGAACTACTTTTGAAATTATGCATCCTGAAGAAGTTGGATGGAAAGGAGACGCTATTGTCTTAACAAAAGTCTCTGGAAGAGCTGGATTAAAATCTAGACTTGAACATTTAGGTTACATAGTTGAAGATAAAGAATTGCTAGAAATTTTTAATAGTTTTAAAAATTTAGCTGATCAAAAAAAAGAAATAACCGATAAGGATTTAGAATCTTTAATGAGTGAATTTCATAGAGAGTTAGATACTACAGAAAGATTTAAGGTTTTAGATTTAGATGTAGTTTGTGGTAATAAACGAGATCCAATAGCTTCTATAACTCTTGAACTTCCTCATGGTAAAAAAGAAACTGCCTCCAAATCAGGAACAGGTCCAGTAGATGCAGTATGTAATTCAATAGACTTTATAACTAAACAAAATGTAAAATTAACTGAATTTTCAGTTTCGTCAGTTACTGAAGGTATTGATGCTTTAGGTGAAGTAACTATTAGAGTAGAAAAAAATGGAGTTATTTATTCTGGACAAGGATCAGACACGGATATAATTCTCGCAAGTGCTAAAGCATATGTTAATGCAATAAATAGATATTTAATAATAAAGTCATCAAATTAGATAATTTTTATTTTAGGATAGAATTATTAATATTTAAAGGAGATAACTAATCATGCAAAAAAAAAGAACTATGTTTGAAAAACTATGGGACAAACATATTGTTTTAGAACCCAAAGATCAGCCTGCAATTTTATATATTGATCTTCATTTAGTTCATGAAGTAACTTCACCTCAAGCTTTTGAAGGTTTAAGAATTTCTAACAGAAAAGTTAGGCGCCCTGATTTAACAATTGCAACAGTTGATCACAACATCACAACTGATGACACACGTACTGAAGAAATAAAAGATGAGGTTGCTAGAAAACAAGTGGAAACTATTAGAGATAATTGTAAAACTAATAACATTACTCTATTTGATGTCTGGGATAAAGAACAAGGGATTGTGCATGTTATTGGTCCAGAACAAGGATACACACAGCCTGGAATGACGATTGTATGCGGAGACTCACATACTTCTACTCATGGAGCTTTTGGCTCATTAGCTTTTGGTATAGGAACATCTGAAGTTGAACACGTTTTAGCAACACAAACTTTGCGACAAAGAAAACCTAAAACAATGAAAGTTGAATTTATAGGTGAATTGCAAAAAGGAGTTACTGCTAAAGATATGGTGTTAAAGCTTATTGGACAAATAGGAACAGCAGGAGGTACAGGTTATGTTATGGAGTATACGGGAAAAGTTATAGAAGGACTATCAATGGAAGGTCGTATGACTATATGTAATATGTCAATTGAAGGTGGAGCTAGAGCAGGAATGATTGCACCAGATAAAGTAACTTATGATTGGATGAAAGGCAGAAATAAAGTTCCAAAGGGAGATAATTGGCCAGAAGCAATTAAAGAATGGGATCTTCTTAAAACAGATGATGGAGCTGTATACGATTCTTACGTAGAAGTTGATTGTGAAAATCTTGAACCATTCGTTTCTTGGGGTACTAATCCATCTCAAGTTTTGCCTATTTCTTCATCTGTTCCATCTCCTGATGATTATGAACAAGCAATTGAATCTCAATCTTGTGCTAATGCCTTAGCATATATGGGGTTAACCCCAGGTACAAAAATAGAAGATATAAAAATTGATAGAGTTTTTATTGGTTCATGTACAAATGCTAGGATTACTGATCTAAGAAGTGCGGCCAAAATAGTTGAAGGTAAAAAAGTTAATTCTAATGTCAGAGCTCAAATTATGCCTGGATCTACAATAACAAAAATTCAAGCAGAAAAAGAAGGTTTAGATGAAATATTTAAAGCATCGGGCTTTGAATGGAGAGAATCTGGATGTTCTATGTGTTTAGGTATGAATCCCGACATAATTGCACCTGGTGAACGCTGTGCTTCCACTTCTAATAGAAATTTTGAAGGTAGGCAAGGTAAGGGTGGAAGAACTCATTTAGTAAGTCCTGAAATGGCAGCAGCAGCAGCTATTGAAGGTCATTTTGTTGATGTTAGAGAATGGTAGGATTATTTTGAAAAATCAAAATAATAAAAAATTTTATAAACCTAAAAGTTTCAACAAGCTTACAAGCACAAATGAATCAAATCAAATTAGTTTGTTATCAAAGATATTTGGCTCAAAAAAAGAATTAGACTTAGCAAGAAATAACGTTTTTAATAAATTTAAATTTGAATCAAATATCAATTCTTTGAGATTTATAACTGTTTTACTTTTAATATCTATTTTTTTGTGTTCATTAATGTTTTTGGTAGAAAGAAATAATGAAAAAGTTTATCAAACTTGGAAATATCAAGGGATTGAAAATATACCCCCTTCTGATATTTTAGATTTTGATAGTATCATTGATTTTTCCCAAAAAGAAGAACTCCTTTCGTGTAATTCAAAAGATCCCAAAAAATTATTAAATGGAATTTGTGATGAATCATTAAGATATGTTGATGAAATGAATTCCACTCAATCAAATTCACAACTTATTTATATTATTCAAATTTTGTTATTATTTCTTTTACTTTTCCCCTTAGCAACCTTTTTTCATAGATCAATAAGAAATATAAAAACTCTAAGATATAAGACAAATATTTCTGCTGAGAAATCTATAATTTGGATTTATTTTTTTATTTTTTTATTTTTTATATTTATTTTTATTTCTAGATGGATTTCAAGTAATAATTTAGTAGTTTTTATTTTAATTCTTTTACCAGTTTTATTTTTATGCTTTAGAATATTTAAAGTGGTTAAAGAAATTTATTTAGGAAGTAGGGAAGAAAATTTATCTAGTAGATCATTACTAATTATTTTTAGTAATAGATTTAAGCTGTGGATTATAGTTTTTGTTATAAATTGCTTATTTAATCCTTCAACAATTACTAGGCTTTGGTCATATAATTCTCAAAATTTAAATGAGTTTATTTATGCTACAAAATTAATGTATTTTTCATCATTATCACTTGTGGTTTTAAATATACTAACAATTTTATTGTTGGTTGAAATTTATAAAATGCAGGAGATTAAAAATTTAAAAAAAGGATCAATTGAAATTAATCCTTTAGCATAGAAAAGGTTAAATATGGAAAAATTTATAGAACATACAGGACTTGTGGCTCCCTTAGATAGGGTTAATGTGGATACTGATCAAATTATACCGAAACAATTTTTAAAAAGAATTGAGAGAACTGGTTTCGGTAAATTTGCTTTTTTTGATTGGCGTTATCTTGAAGATGGTGTTCCAAATCCTGAGTTTATATTAAATAGTCCAAAGTATTTTGGTGCATCTATACTTGTAGCAGGGCCAAATTTTGGATCAGGTTCAAGTAGAGAGCATGCTCCTTGGGCTTTATATGAGTATGGTTTTAAGGTTATTATTTCTACAAGTTTTGCTGATATTTTTAAGAATAATTGTATGCAAAATGGATTGATTACAGTTCAATTATCCACTGAAAATATAGATTTAATAATGTCTAATGCTTTAAAGTTAACTAAATATAAAATTACTGTAAATTTAGAAAAACAAATTATTTATGATGACTTAGGCTTTGAATCAAATTTTAATTTTGATTCTTTCAGAAAAGAATCTATACTTAAAGGTCTGGATGATATTGGAATTACTTTGGAATTTGAAGAAGAAATAAGTAACTTTGAATTAAAGCTTAAAAAATGAATTAATTCAAAATTTACTTATTTATTGATAGAATAGAACTTAGGACAATTTTTGGAGGAAATATGGAAGCAAGAGTTTGTGTTTTGGCTGGAGATGGTGTAGGAAAAGAAGTTACTACTGAATCAATGAAGGTTCTGGAGGCTATTTGTAAAAAATTTGAACATAACTTCGAATTTATACATGCTTTAGTTGGAGGAGCTGCTATAGATAAATTTAATAACCCGATTCCATCTGAATCAATGAATTTAGCTTTAGGTTCTGATGCAATATTATTTGGTGCAGTTGGTGGTCCTAAATGGGATAATCCAAGTGCAGACATAAGACCTGAAGATGCAATTTTAGCTTTAAGAAAAAGGTTGGGCTTATATGCAAATATGAGACCAGTTAAAGTTTATCCAGAATTAATTCACGCCAGTCCATTAAAGCCTGAATATTTAAAAAATGTAGACTTTGTTATAGTAAGAGAACTTACTGGAGGCCTTTATTTTGGTAGACCTAAAAGACGAAGTGCAAGTACAAGAGGAAGAAGAGCTGTTGATACTTTAGCTTATTCTGAAAAAGAAATAGCTCGAGTTGTTAGAGTAGCTTTTGAACTAGCTAAATCTAGAAGAAAACGACTTCATTCTTTAGATAAAATGAATGTTTTAGAGACAGGTAGACTTTGGAGAGAAATAGCAAATGAAGTTTCAAGAGATTATCCTGAAGTTGAGCTTATACATATGCTAGCAGATAATGCTGCTATGAAAATAATAACTAACCCATCAGATTTTGATGTCATTGTTGCAGAAAATAGCATAGGAGATATTTTGTCAGATGAAGCTTCGGTTATAACTGGATCTATGGGAATGCTTCCATCAGCAAGTTTAGCTTCTTCTCCACCACCTCCAGGAAAAAGAAGAGGTAGAAGAGGAAGACCAGCTCTTTACGAACCTATTCATGGTTCAGCTCCTGATATAGCTGGACATAATGTTGCGAATCCTGTTGCTTCTTTCTTATCAGCGTCATTAATGTTAAGGTGGTCCTTCGGTTTACATGAGGAAGCTGATGAAATTGAAAATGCAATTAATAAAATTATTAGAGAAGGCTATAGAACAATAGATATTGCAGGAGAAAATGATCATAAATTATCTACAAGCCAAATGGGTGATTTGGTTGCTGGAATAATTTCTAGTGGTCCAAAAACATAATTGATGAAATGATAAATCCAATTGATTATCTTCCAGATTATAATTCAGATGTTACTGTTTCTGAGATAACTGAAAATGTTTCAATTTTCAGAGATCAATGGGGAATTCCTCATATTGAGGCTGAAAATTTTAAAGATCTTTTTTTTGCTCAAGGTTTTACTTCTGCTCAAGATAGATTATTTCAAATGGATTTAGATAGACTAAGATGCATGGGCCGTTCTTCTGAATATTTAGGTAAAAAAGCTATTGCAAATGATAAATTAAATTTAAAAAGAAATTTTGAAATTGTATCAAAAGCTGATTTAAAAAATGCTTCAACTAAAGCATTACAAATGATTACCTCTTATACAAAAGGTGTAAATTTTTATATATCTAATTTAAAAAAATTACCCTTTGAGTATCAATTGATTAATAAAACTCCAGAAATGTGGGAAAATTGGCACTCAATTTTAGTATATAAAATAAGAAATGCAGCTGAAGGCTCGTTTAATGGGAAGTTATTTTACTCTCAATTAGCAAGTATAGTTGGTGGAGAAAAAGCAGCTAAGCTTACTCCTGGATATTTTCCTGGGGCTTTATTAACTTTACCACCTGATTCAAAATTTTCTGGTGAAATAGAAAATGCAGTAGAAGAACTTACAGAGGCTGCTAAAAACTTTCAGTCAATAGGTGCTATTGATGGTGAATCGAATGGATGGTCAGTTTCAGGAGATAGAACTTATTCTGGCAAACCTCTTGTTGGAGGAGATTCTCATAGAACATTAGATACACCTAATGTTTATTATCAAGTACATTTGAAATGTTCAGAATTTGAAGGTATGGGGCACACTATTCCTGGTTATCCTGGATTTATGCATTTTGCACATAATAAAGATGTTGCATGGGGAATGACCCATGGAGGAGCTGATACACAAGATCTTTTTTTAGAAAAACTTAGAAATTTTCAAAGTAAAGTTCAGTACTTTAGCAATGGTAATTGGCATGATGCTAAAACTTCATTAAGAACAATTAATCCTAGAAATATGCCTAAAATTGAGATCAAAATTATTGAGACAAAAAATGGGAATATAATATTTGGTAGTCCGGAAAAAGGAATAGGGCTTTCACTTTCAGATCCAGGAGGAGAAAATAAAGGAACTTTTTGGATAGACTCTGCATTTGAAGCAATGATTTCTAAGTCAGCTGATGAATTAGAAAAAGCTTTTGATAAATGGACTGATAGAACAAATAACTATCCATATGTAGATGTGAATAATAATTTTGGTTATAAATTTGCTGGATCAGTACCAATAAGGGATAAACAACATGAATGGGGTATTGCTAAAGGCTGGGAAGATAAATATTCAGTAAACGATGAAATTCCTAGAGATGAATTGCCTAAATCAAGAAATCCAAAAAATGGATGGGTAGTAACTTGTAATCAAAAAGTTGTAGATTTTGATTATCCTTATTTTATGTCTGTTGCTTTTGCTCCTGAATATAGAGCTAAAGTTTTAATAAATTATTTAAAAAATCATAAATCAAATTTAAAAATACAAAATATGCTTGAAATGCATAACCAAAACCTTTCTATTCCTGCAGAGAAACTAATTACTTTTGCAAAAAATACAGACTTTTCAAAATATAAATTGTCAACTTCAGAAGAATTACTGTTGTATAAGCTTCACAATTGGGATTTTTTAATGGATAAACAAAGTGTAGAGGCTTCAATATATAGTGTCACTAAGGAAAATATTATTAAAGATATTGTCAGTATAAATTATGGAAATTTAAGTACAGAAATTAATGGATGGGATAATATTGGTGGAGTATCACACGTTAGGCGTTTTTTATCGCCTTTAATAAATGAGCATATAGGGGATTCTAGTAGCTTTTTATTAAATAAGAAAACAACATGGGAAGATCTTTATATAAAATCATTCAAAACTGCAATTAAATTTTTACAAAATAAATTTGGAGATAATTCAAATAATTGGAAATGGGGGAACTTGCATAAAACTAACCATCAACATCCTTTATCTTCTGAATATAAAGATTATGAATATATATTAAATCCTAAAAAAATTGCTGCAAGTGGAGATGGTGACACGCCATTAGCTGGTAGTTATGATAAAAACTACCAAATTGTCTCAGCGTCTGTTAATAGATATGCTCATGATCCAAGCAACTGGGAAAATAGTAGATGGATTGTTCCTTTGGGCTCTTCAGGAAATCCGGGTTCTAAAAATTATAGTGACCAGCTAGAGATTTGGGCTAATGGAGAAACAATTCCTCAATTATGGAATTGGGATGAAATTAAAAAAATATGCAATAAGCAAAAATTACTTTCAAGTTTTACTTAAAAATAATTTTTGCATCTCCTAAGTTTTCTATATCAATTTCAATAACGTCATTTTTTTTAACCCAATATGTTTGAACTAGTGATCCCAAAGAAATCACATCTCCTGCTTTGGGAAAATTATTATCTGAGAATTCGAAATCTAAAAACCATTTCAAGGCATTTTGAGGATCGTCTAATATATCTCCACCTACTCCTTGTCCAATTATAGTATTATTTACGCTCATAAAGCCTTTAAGTTTTTTTAGCTCATCTAATTTTATTTTTTCAGATCCATCACTGTAAGCAATAGAGGATGAAAAAAAATTATCAGCTATTAATAAAGAAGTTTTTTCTTTTTTATAATTACCCCATCGATCATCAACAATTTCTATGGACGGAACTACTCTTTCTATTATTTCATCTAAACTATTTATTTTTTTTTTGTACTGGAAATTTTCAGATAAAACTACAGCTATTTCACATTCAACTCCTGGACTTACAAAATTATCAAATTTAATATTAGATTTATTTCTAAATATATTTTTTTTCATAACTCTACCTAAACATGGAGAAGAAATATTTAGATATGTTTGCATAACTGGAGTGGTGCATCCTATTTTCCATCCAGTATATTGATTATATTTAGAAAAATAATTAAATATTTCATTTTGGATTAAGTAACCGGTAGAAATATCAATTAATTCCTTTTGAGATTCAGGGATATTAATTTTAGTATTTTTTTTAATCGAATCTATTATAATTTTTGAAATGATATTCATAAAAAAATATAAGTTATACTTTAATTATGAAAATAATAATACCTAGATCTATAATTTCAAAGTTAATTGAGCACGCTTTATTGGAAGATCCTAATGAATGTTGTGGGTTATTGATCGGAAAAGAAAATAAAGTTACAAATATTCAGAATTGTCAAAACATTCATCCTAGTCCCATAACTAGATATACAATTGAACCTAAAGACTTGATGAAGGCTGAAAATTTTTCAGATAAAAATAATATGGAAATCTTAGCTATTTATCATTCACATACTCATTCTCAAGCTTACCCATCTACAACAGATATTGAAAATGCTATTGAAAGTATGTGGACAAATCCTTATTATATTTTAGTTTCATTAGTTGAAAAAACCAGACCTGTTATAAGGGCATATAAAATATCAGACGATAAAAATGTTGAAGAGGTAATTATTGATCACGATGGTATGGCATATATTAGCCCTACAGAGAATTATTAATTAAGAACCATTCCATAGAATCAGATAGGGCTAGCCAGCTTGCTTCTATAATATTTGATGATGCACCAACGCTAGTCCAAACTTCTTTATCATCGGAAGATTCTATTAAAACTCTTACTATAGCTTCAGTACCAGTAGAGCCTTCTACTACTCTTACAACGAAATCTGTAAGCCTTACTTTATTTATTTCAGGGAAGCTATCTACTAAAGCTTTTCTCATAGCATTATCAAGAGCCCCTACAGGTCCATTGCCTTCTGCAGCTGTATGCATAATATTATCATTGGTTTTGATTTTAATAGTAGCTTCTGAAAGTATTGGATGTTCAGATCTATCATTTCTCCAGCCTGTACCCATTGATGATCTTCTTTTATTTTCAACTATAACCATAAAATCGATAAGTTCAAATTTTTGTTCATAATTTGGCAAGCTTCTATAAATTAATAAATCTAATGAAGCGTCAGCAAGTTCAAATGCATAGCCTTTAGATTCTTTATATTTAATTACTTGAGTTATTTTTTCTGCTTCATCTATGCTTAGAAGTTTTTCTAATCCTAAATTTTCAATTCTAGTTAAAATACTTTTTTTTCCTGATAATTCTGAAATACTTATCGATGAATCATTTCCTACTTGATTAGGTTCTATGTGTTGAAAAGAATTAGGGTCTATAAGGTATCCAGCAGCATGCATTCCTCCCTTATGTGTAAAAGCATTTTTACCTACGAAAGGTTGAAAAGGAAAAGGTCTTTTATTAGCTACTTCTGAAACGTAGTGAGAAAGATTTGTTAAATGCTTAATATTTTTATTATTACTTAGGGTGTTTTTACCCATTTTCAAATTAAGGTTTGCAATAACACTAATAAGATTTGCATTTCCTGTTCTTTCTCCATATCCATTTATACATCCTTGTACTTGAAAAGCCCCAGAATCTACGGCTGCTAATGTTGAAGCTACAGCAGTATCAGTATCATTATGAGTATGAATTCCTATAATTTTTTCATTATTGAATTCTTTAACGATAACTTCAGTTATATTACCAATTTCGTTTGGTAATGTACCTCCATTTGTGTCGCAAAGAATAATTCTTTTTGCACCAGCATTATATGCAGTTTTTAAACATAATAATGAATAATCTGGATTTTCTTTATAACCATCAAAAAAATGCTCTGCGTCAAAAAAAACTTCCTTATTTTTTTCTTTCAGAAAACTAACTGAGTCTGAAATCATATTAATATTTTCTTCAAGAGAAGTTTTAATAATTTTTTCTACTTGGTAAGCACTTGATTTTCCAACTATTGTTACAAAATCTGTCTCTGCAGATAGAAGAGCTTTTATAAAAATATCATTTTGAGTATCATTATTTGCTTTTCTTGTTTGACCAAATGAAACAATTTTAGAATTTTGTAAGCTTAATTCTTTTACTCTTCTAAAGTATTCTTCATCTTTTGGATTAGATCCTGCAAATCCACCTTCTATAAAATCTACGCCTAACTCATCTAACTTTTTTGTAATTAAAAGTTTTTCTTCCAAAGAAAGATTTATCCCACTCTGTTGAGTACCATCTCTAAGAGTAGTATCATAAATTTCAATTTTATTTTTTTGATTCATTATTTAAAAGATTTGAATAATTTTATCTAATAATAATATAATATCTATTATTCATTTATAAATCTAATATAATTTCATTAAATTATTAATTAAATCAGAAAGATATAATAACTTGATGGATAGAGAAAAATATTTAAACTTAGGGAAATCCTTACGGATAACACCACAAACTTTTGGCAATCCAGGTAATCGTACTTTTCTTTTAGAAATATATTGCGAAAATCACTTCATTAAACTTTGGCTAGAAAAGCAACAACTTGCACAGATATCTCAAGATGTAAAAAAACATGAATCTTTCACAACCTTAACTACTATGAGCTTAAATATAAAAGAATCAGAATCTAAATTTGAATATAAGCTTGTAGATTTTGCACTAGAATATCAGTCAAATAACAACTGGATTGATTTTTATATTGTTGCTGTTGATTTAGATGATACAAATATAGCAGCAACTTTTTCTTATGAAAATAAATTTGCTCAAAGTCTTGCTAAAGATTCTTTAATTATGGTTTCTAAAGGTAGACCTATTTGTAATTTATGTTTTACTCCAATAAATGAAGATGGACATTTTTGTATAAAATTAAATGGTCATATTGAGAACGTTAAAATTGGTTGATAATAGCTTTGTAGAAAAACAACTTATGCTATCTGAAATTAAGAACATTAAAGAAGTATTTAATGGATCTAATCAGGTATTCCTTTGTGAAATGTTTAATGGGAATGATAATTTTTTTTCTATATATAAGCCTATTAAAGGAGAAAGACCATTAAGAGATTTTTTTTCGGGAAATCTTTGCTATAGAGAAAAAGCTGCATATGAAATTTCTAAGTTTTTTTTGTGGCCAAATTTACCACCATTAATTATAAGAGAAGGCCCTTTTGGTATAGGAAGTTTTCAAAAATTTATATCTCATGATATAAATGAAAATTATTTTACTCTTTATGATAATTATAAGATTGATTTATTTTTTGTAGCTATCTTTGATTTTTTAACACTTAATACTGACAGAAAAGCTGGATCAATTCTAATAGATGACAAAAAGAAAATATGGACTATTGATCAAGCCTTAACATTTAATCCATATACAAGATTTAAAACCGTTATGTTTGAGTTTAATAATCAGTCAATTGATAGAAATATTCTTAATAAAATAAATGATTTACTTAAAAATATAGAAAATAAAAAAGAAATATTTGAAATTTTATCAATTTGGATTTCTGAAGATGAAATTGATTCTTTGAAAAAAAGATGCCAGACATTAATAAAGTATAAAAAATTACCAAAGCTTGATCCTAATTATAACGTACCTTATCCATTGATATAAAATAAATTTAAAATTCTTTGATAAAAACTTTTTTTCATACTACCATTTGGATTAATATTATTCACAATATAATCATATAAACCTTTATCAAAAGCTACAAATTTTCCTCTCCAGCTTTTTAATTTTTTTAAATTATAGTGACCATTTATAAAAAATTCATTCCACGGATTAATATCTTCCCACTTATTTTTTTCCATATTCCCGAATAAAATTTCTTTTCCTGATTCTTTTATTAGAATCCAACTAGCAGCAAAATCCCAAGTGAATGCATAACCAGATAAAGCCAATTGAGCATTTCCATTTGCAACTAAAGCCATTTCTAAAGCTGTAGCCCCTAAATTTCTTAATTCTCCTGAGTGTTTATAAAAATCTTTATTAATGGCATAGCTAGATTGAAAAAAAGTTGGGGCAAAAGAAATTATACCTGGCACCGGTTTATCTTTATTTACTATTTTTTTTATACTTGAAAAATTAGATTTTATTCCCTCATCTTTAATTGCATATATTATGGCATTTGAATCCCAAGGAATACCAACACTTCCAATTAATGGAGCACCTTTATAAAAAACAGCTATTGATACACAATATAAAGGCAATTGATTAATAAAGTTTTTTGTACCATCAATTGGATCTATAATCCAAAGATAATCAGATTTTATGCTTTCTGATTGGTTTCCTTCTTCTCCTAAGATTCCATGTAATGGAAAATTTTCTTTAATTTTTTTTATAATTAGGTTTTGAGAATCGTGATCTATATCTGTTACAGGGTTATCACCTTTAACATGATTTTTATCTGAAATTTTATAATCTTCTTTAATAGAAAGCCTTATTAAATCTAATGATTGATTAATAGACTCAAGTAAAACATCAATAATTTTTTTATTTATAAGATTTTCCATATTTTCTTTTTAGCTAAGACTATAATAATAATAGATTTATTCTTTAAAAGAGAGGACTATAAGATTTGATAAGCTTTTTCAAAAAAAAATTTATTGATCAATTATGGCATAATTTAGAAATTTTACTAGAAATAGAAAAAAAATATTCAAATTTTAATATTTTGCCTGATTCAGGAGTACTTATTTCTGACCATGACGATAATAATAATCAATTTTTATCAAAAATTGAAATGAATATAAATGAAATATTAAATTTTGGTGATGGATCTACAGGAACATCTTCAAAATTACTAAAAGATACTGAAGGAATGAATTGGATACATATGAAGGATCCTAATTCGCATGATTTACTTTCTTCTAGCTATACAGTTATAAATGCTATGTATAACAATAATTCTATTGATAATATAATTGGATTTGTATTGAAATTTAATATAAATCATGAAGAATTAAATGATGATATTTACTTGGTTTATAGAATGGATATTAAGTCTTTTTATCCATTTTTACCAACATCTGAAATTGTGGGACAAAAAAATCAAATTAAAGAAGATGTTTTTTTTAAATTTCTCTTACAAAATAAAATTAACTTAGAAAAAAATAAGAGAAAATGGTTAGGAATATGGGGGATACCATTTTGAGTATAGCAATATTATGTGACACTAATTTTGGGTATGAATTTAAGAAAAATATATTAGACAGAAACATTATGATTTTTGATAAAGAAAAATCATCTTCAGATATATCTGGATTAATAATTTTATTAAAAGAAATTAATCATATTGATGAAAAAATTATATTTAAAAGTATAGAATTGAAAATACCCATTTTAGCAATAATGGATGGCTTTGACTCTTTTAATGTTTTTTCAGGAGGGAATAAACCTATATTTGATAAAAATAGTGAATCATCTTTGACTCAATATTTTCTTAGTCCTGGTTCAAAAATATCTCATATAATAGGTGGTTCTGGGTGGATAAAAGCTAATTTTAATAACAAAAAAAAACTTTTCCAAAAAGATTTATCTGAATTATTTTTTGCATCAATACTTTCCGAATCAGGAAACATCATAGCTTATGAAAAGCCTGGAGAAAATTGGATATTCGGTTTAAGGCTTAATGTTTTGGATGATAATAATCCTAAAGGATTTGAAAAATTGTTATCAGTTTTTTTACAAAAGTGTAGTTTATAATTTAATATAACCTCACGCGCGCTTGCGCGCGCGAGAGGGAAGCTATAAGTTAAAGTTATATAAAATATTTTTTAAGGAATATATAAATGGTTTCAGATAATTTAGGTGAAATAAAAAATATAAATATTCAAGATGAGATGAAAAGTTCATATCTTGATTATGCTATGAGTGTCATAGTTTCAAGAGCTTTACCTGATGTAAGAGATGGACTAAAACCAGTACAAAGAAGAGTACTTTATGCCATGCACGATCAAGGTATGCGTCCAAATTCTTCTTACAAAAAAAGTGCTAGATTAGTGGGTGAAGTTTTAGGTAAATATCATCCTCATGGAGATTCTTCTGTTTATGCAGCTCAAGTAAGAATGGCTCAACCATTTTCCATGCGTTATCCATTAGTTGATGGTCAAGGAAATTATGGAAGTGTGGATGGAGACCCAGCTGCAGCGATGAGATATACAGAATGTAAACTTTCTCCTATTACTGAAAGCTTACTTGGTGATATAGAAAAAGAAACAGTTGATTGGACTGATAACTTTGATCAATCTTTAAAAGAACCTTCTGTACTGCCTGCCATAATGCCAAACTTGCTAGTAAATGGGGCATCTGGAATTGCTGTAGGTATGGCAACAAATATTCCTCCTCATAATTTAACTGAGATATGTGACGGAATTGCTTTGGTAATTGATAACCCTCAAGCAAATGTTGACGATTTAATGAAAGTTGTTAAAGGTCCAGATTTTCCTACTGGAGCAGAAATATGGGGAACTTCAGGTATAAGAGATGCTTTTGCTACGGGAAGAGGTAGGGTTATGGTTCAAGCAAAGCATGTTTTAGAAGAAGTTAAAAATCAAGAGAGAGAAAGAATTGTTTTTAAAGAAATTCCATACCAAGTTAATAAGGCTACTTTAGTAATGAAGATTGCTGAACTAATTAAGACAAAAAAATTAGAAGGTGTATCTGAAGTTAGAGATGAATCTGATAGGAAAGGGATGAGGCTAGTAATAGAATTAAGAAAAGGAGCTTCATCAAGTCTGATATTAAATACTTTATACAAGCAAACTCAGTTGCGTTCTTCATTTTCTGCTAATATGATTGCACTTGTAGATGGAGCTCCTCAAATATTGAATTTAAAACAAACTATTAATCATTATATTTCATTTAGAGAAGAGGTAATAAGAAGAAGAGCTGAGTATGATCTTAAGAGAGCAAAGGCAAGGCTGCATGTTTTAGAAGGTTTGAGAATAGCAATTACTAATTTAGATAAAGTAATTGAATTGATTAGAGGATCAGAGGATGTTGAAACTGCCCGAAACTCATTGATACAAGAATTTACCTTAAGTGAAATACAAGCTCAAGCTATTTTGGATATGCAATTAAGAAGATTAGCAGCTCTTGAAATTGAAAAAATTGAAAATGAATATAAAAACCTTTCAGATTTAATTGAAGATTTAGAAGATTTGTTGTCCAATCAACCTAGAATATTTAGTGTAATAAAAACAGAAACTTTGCAATTAAAAAGAAAATATGGTGAAGACAGAAGAACTGCGATTAATGAGACTGATTTGAAAGAGTGGAAAAGAGAAGATATGGAGCCTAGTTTAGATGTTGTAATAACTCTCTCAAAAGGTGGATATGTAAAGAGGATTTTAGAAACAACTTATAGAGCTCAGCATAGAGGAGGGAAAGGTAAAGTTGGTCAAAAAATGACAAAAGACGGTGATGTTGTTCCTTATATTCAAGTTGCAAACACCCATGATACTTTACTTTTTTTTACTGATAAAGGAAGGGTTTTTTCTTTAAGGATTTTTGAATTATCAGCTGACCAATCACGAACTTCTAGAGGTACTCCAGTGTCAAATATAATAAATTTAGCAGCTAATGAAAAAGTTACAGCTATGCTTACAGTTTCTAGTTTGCTTGAAGACACATATCTATTAATGGTTACAAAAGCGGGAAAAGTTAAAAGAATGCACTTGCCTCTTTTGAGAAATATGAATAGAGCAGGTCTAAATACATTCAAGCTATCTAAAGATGATCAATTAGTTTCTGTTTCTTTAGCAGATGATGATGAAGATTTAGCAATAATTACAAGAGAAGGAATGTCGATTAGATTTCCTTCTTCACAGGTTAGACCCACACAAAGAGGAGCAGGTGGAATTCGTGGTATAAAAATGAAAACATCACAAGATGTTGTTGTTTATAGTGGTGTAGTAAATGATGAAGGATATTTACTTATAGTCGGAAGAAGAGGAATTGGTAAATTGAGTGCTTTTAGGCACTATAGGATACAAAATAGAGGGGGTTCAGGGGTACTTACTTTGAAAGTTACAGATAAAACTGGTAAGGTGGCTGGAGGTTCGGTGGTTAGTGAAGAAATTGTAGGAGAAAAAGAAGGATTACTTTTCATCCTTACGGATAAAGCTCAAATTATAAGAACTAACTTGGGAGAAATAAGAAAAACAGGTAGAGTAGCGCAGGGAGTAACTATTGTTAAGCCAAACACAGGAGATGCTATTAGTGGAGTATTTATAAACCATGCCCAAGGAAAAAGAGAAGCAAGAAAAGAAATTGATTTAAAAAATCTTGAAAATCTTGAAAATCTTGAAAATCTTGAAAATCTTGAAAATCCATCTATAGAGAATGAATTACAAAATGACATAGATGAAAATATAACTGAAGAAAGTTAGATGATTACAGATAATCAATATAGAAAATCATGGAGTTTATTTCCAACTGGGGTTTCTGTTTTAGCTACTAAGAATAATAATCAATTGTTTGGTATGACTGCTAATTCAATAATGAGTATATCTCTTGATCCTAAAATAATTATTGTATCAGTAGGAAATGAAAGAACTATTCTAGAGAATTTAAAAAAAAACAAAGAAGCTTCAGTCTCTATTCTTTCTAAAGATCAATCTCATGTTGCAGATTTTTTTTCAAATTCTTATGATGTAAATAATAATAAAAAATTTTTTGAACATAAAAAAAATTTTTATTATATTCAAAATTCATTATGTAATTTCTTATGTAAAATTATAGACTCATATGTAATTGGTGACCACACAATATTTTCATTGAATGTTATAGAAATGAATTTAGAGAATAAAGAACCGTTAATCTGGTATAAAGGTTCTTTAAATAATAAAATTTTATGAAAATAGCATGTTTATCTTTAGCACCACTTTTCCCTAAATATGTTTTAGGTGGTTCTCAAAATATTTTAAATAAAATTGTTTTAGGATTAAGATCAAATGGAATGCAAGTCAGACTCTTTTCTCCAATTAGTGACTTAGAAAAATCATATATAGGGGATGTTGAAATTGAAAATATTTTAAATTTAAAAGGATCATTCCCTTCTCCTTTTGAAATCCCTTTATATGAAATGCAAGATTTATCTGAAAACATTAAGAATATTTCATTATGGGCTGATAGACTGTATCTTCATGGTGATGGATGGATTATGAGGGATGAATTTAAAGATGTAAAAATTATAAGTGGCATTCACGATTTAGTATATCAAGAAGCTATTATTTCTGTGTTTTCTTTAGATTCTAATAAAATTATTGTTCCCTCTTTATATTTATTAGAAACAATAAAAGCTTCTATTAGTAAAAAAAGATTTGAAAATAAAAATATAGTTGTAATTAAAAATTCTATTTCTAACATAAATAATAATTGGAGTACGAAAAACAAAGTCAATAAAAAAAACTTGATCTTATTATTTCCTCATAGACCTGATCCAAGAAAAGGATTTATGCAAGCTTTAAAAATTGCAACAGGATTTTCAAATATTAAGCGTTGGGATAAGGTTATATTAAAAGCACCTAAATTTCAAAACAACTTAAATAAAGATGAAAAAAATTTAGAATATTTAAATTCTGATGTTTATCAAGCATTTAATGATTCAGGTGGAGAATTGATTTTGCATGATTGGATTCCTAGCCATGAAATGAATAATTATTATCAAACTGGCGATTTAACTTTGTGCCCAGGAAATTTTATTGAATCATTTGGCTTAGTTCCATTAGAATCTTTAGCTAATCAAACTCCATCAGTTTGTAGTTCTGTTGGAGCATTTAGAGATTTATCAAATTTCCCTGGAATAAGACTAGCTCCTTATAACGATATTGAAAAATTTGTTCAATATGGACTTGAATTATTAGATCAGAGTAATGAAATAATTATGGGAAGAAATAAAGTCTTAAGTGATTATAGTATAGATTCTATGATCAAAGAATATGTGGATAATATTTTGAATCCTGATAAAGAGTTAAATTATAAAAGTAATAATATTTATTATTGCAAAATAGATAATATTATTTACTATTTAGCTCCTTGGTGTTCTATAGAATCTTCAAAAATCTACCATGATTATAAGGGATGGATGAATGAATTTGAAGATAATTTTATTATAGAAGAAAATGAAAAAATTATAATGAGTAATAATTTTTATGAAAAAGCTATAGAAGAAAAAATATTAATCTCTAGTTTATGTATAAATCGATAAGCAAAATCATTTTTTTTTGTGTACAATTAAACTTTGTATATTCAACTGAATAGGAAACTAAATGGACTATGCCATAATAAAAACAGGTGGTAAACAATATAGAGTAAGAGAAGGAGACTTTCTTACTATAGAAAAACTTGAAGGTGATTCAGGTGATACAGTACTTTTTGATAATGTACTTTTAACTTCATTAAAAGGTAATGTACTTGTTGGTGAGCCTTTAGTTGATGGAGCTACCGTAAAGGCTAAAATTGAAGAACAAACTAAAGGTAAAAAGGTTATCTCCCTAAGATATAAAAATAAAACTCGACATCGAGTTAAGACAGGTCATAGACAAAAATTAACTAATGTCATTATTGAAAGTATTTCAGTAAAGAAACCAAGGAGTAAATCTAATGGCTCATAAAAAGGGTGGAGGAACCAGTAGGAATGGTAGAGATAGTGCTGGTAAAAGACTTGGAGTTAAAATATTTGGTGGTAAATTTTGTACAGCAGGGTCGATTATAGTCAGACAAAGAGGAACAAAATTTATGCCTGGGGAAAATGTTGGTATTGGAAGAGACCATACTTTGTTTTCTAAGATAGATGGAATTGTGTCATTTGATTGGGCTTCTAAAGGTAAAAGAAGATTGAATGTTCACTCTGAAGTTGGAGTAACAAAATGAAAAAAAATACTCACCCTAAGCTTTTTGAAGCAGAAGTTACTTGTCAATGTGGTAAAGGTAAATGGACTACTCTTTCTACTAAAAATAGAATCTCAGTTGAAATTTGTAGTATGTGTCATCCTGCTTGGACAGGTGAACAAAGGATTGTTGACACTGAAGGTAGAGTAGAGAGAATGAACAGAAGATACAACCTAAAATAAATCTAATAAATGAAAAAACATTTTTATGGTGGTCAGGCTGTTATTGAAGGAGTCATGATTAGAGGGAAGAGTAACTGTGTTGTTGCTGTTAGAAATAGTCAAAATGAAATCATTTTAAATCAAATTCCTATTCCTTCTTTTTCAAAACCTTTGTTTAAGAAAATCCCTTTTATTAGAGGGGTAATTATTTTAATAGAAATGATGGTTATAGGTTATAGATCACTTACTAAATCTTCAGAAATAATTGAAACTTCTGAAGAAGCAGATGTTTCTCTTATGGAAAAAATATTTTCTTATATTTTTAGCTCTGTATTTTTGATACTCATACTTTCTTTATTTTTTTTAGTCCCATTATTTCTTTCAGATAGAATGATTTTTTTTGAAAATAATTTTATCTTAAATAATATATTCGAAGGTATAATTAGACTTATTTTTTTTATCTTATATGTATATCTTATTGGATTAAATAAAGATGTTAAAAGAGTATTTGCTTATCATGGAGCGGAGCATAAAACTATTGCTGCTTATGAAGATAATAAAGATATCAATGCAAATAATATTAATAAGATACAAAAATATAATAAAGAACATCCAAGGTGCGGAACAAGTTTTATAATGACAGTAATTCTAGTATCAGTAATTCTGCATGTTTTTATACCCAGAGAACCAATGCTTTTACTTTATTTATCTAGGATTTTACTTTTCCCTGTAATTGCTGGACTTTCTTATGAATTAATAAGGCTCTCAAGTGTTAGCACAGATAATATAATTTCTAAATTTTTATCATTACCTAATATTTGGATGCAAAAATTAACAACAGCAGAACCTGATAATGACATGATTGAAGTTGCATTATCTGCTATAAATGAATCAGTTAGGTTAGATGAATCTAATTAGGTTCATTATTTCTTTTTTCTAATTCTTTTATTACCTTTTCAAATTTAATTTCTTCATTTGCTAGTAGCACTAGCAAATGGTAAATTAAGTCAGCAGATTCATATATTAAATCTTCTTTTTTTTCTGCAAGAGAAGCTATTATTACTTCAGTAGCTTCTTCTCCAATTTTTTTCCCAATTTTCTTAATACCTTCATCAAATAATTTATTTGTATAAGAATTTTTGGTATTTTCTTTTTTTCTTTTATTGATTATGCTTTCTAATTTTTCTAAACTGAAATTGCTTTTAAAATTAATACTTTCTTCATTTTCGAAACATGAGTTATTAAGAGTATGGCAAGTAGGTCCTTCTGGCTTTACATTAACTAATATAGAATCTTGATCACAGTCTAATAAAATTTGTTTTACTCTTAGATAATTTTTTGAAGATTCACCTTTTTCCCACAATCTATTTTTTGACCTAGAAAAGAACCAAACATTTTTTGATTCAATGGTTTTATTGAATGCTTCTTCATTCATCCATCCTAACATTAGGATTTTATTATTTTCATAATTTTGAATTATTGCTGGTAGTAAAGTATTTTGTTTAAAATTAGGATTCATTAATTATGACTTCTTCATAAAGTTGTTTTAGATTTGAAATTCCAATATATTTTTCATTTTTATATGTATCATTATATACGTTTCTGTTAATCAATATTGGCTGTATTCCAACTGAACTTGAGCCAATAACATCATCAAATTCTTTATCACCTACGTACCAGCAGTTTTGAGAATTAATATGATATTTTTCTAGTAGAATATTAAAAATTTTTGGATTCGGTTTATAACATTTAGCATCTTCTGACGAAAGAATAAAATCAAATTTAAAATTTATTTTATTTAAAACTGGAACCAAGAAATTATTATCTGCATTAGATATTATTCCTATTTTAGAATACTTACTTAAATTAATAATCATTTCTTCTGTATCATCATATGGCTCATTGGTTCCCATACTTTTTATTGATGATTCAGCACACATTTGACTAATATTTTTATTTCCTAATTTTGATAATACTTTTTCAAAACAATTTTGCCAGGCTTGTTTATAAGTGATAAATGGAGGATTTTGATTTATGTCATTTAAATTATTTCTAGTCTTTCTAAAATTAACTTCTTCTTTTTTCCAGATTTTCCATAATTCTAAACCATCAATTTGTAAATGATGATCTAAGACAAGTTTCTTAAATAACTCATGCCAAATAACTGTTTCGTTTTTAACTAATGTTTCAAAGCAATCAAATAAAATTACTTCTGGTCTTTTTGTGATTTTATTCATAATCTAATATTTATTTTATTTTGGGTTAGAAAATTTTTAACTTCTCTTATACTTAAGTTACCAAAATGAAAAATACTTGCTGCTAGTACAGCATCTGCTTTTCCAATTTGTAACGCCTCATATAAATGTTTCAATGTACCTGCACCACCTGATGCTATTACAGGAATGCTTACAATATTGTTTACCTTTATTAGTAGTTCATTATCGTAACCACTATTTGAACCATCTTTATCCATACTGGTAAGTAATATTTCACCAGCTCCCAGCTCTTCTACTTTTTTCACCCAATCAATTGCGTTTATACTTGTTTGATTTCTTCCTCCATGAGTATAAACAATCCAATCATTTCCTTCTTTCTTTACGTCTATCGCAGAGACTACACATTGTGTCCCAAATTCATTTGAGCATTCTTTAATAATTGAAGGGTTTAGAATAGCTGATGAATTCAATGAAACTTTATCTGCTCCTGCTTCTAGCATTTGCCTCATATCATCTACACTTTGTATTCCTCCTCCAACTGTTAAAGGTATAAAAACTTCTGAGGATACTTTCTTCACTACATCAATTAAAGTTTTTCTACCTTCATGAGTTGCTGTTATATCTAAAAATACTAGTTCATCAGCACCTTCATTATTATAAAATTTTGCTAATTTTGTTGGGTCGCCTGCATCTTTTATATTTACAAAATTTACACCTTTAACTACTCTTCCTTTATCAATATCTAAGCATGGTATTATTCTTTTAGTTAGCATAATAATTTTTACAAATATTTATATTTTATTTAAAGCTTTTTTTAAGTCTATATTTTTTTTATATAGTGACATTCCAAGAATAGCTCCATCTACGCCTAATTTTTTAAGAGTAACTAAATCTTCTATACTTGAAATTCCTCCTGCAATATTCAATTCTGATGAGCAAAATTTTCTAAATTTGGATATATATTGAAAGTTTGGGTGAGATAAAGTACCATCTTTTTCAATATCTGTATAAATAAATGATCTACAGCCCTCTTGTTCTAATTCCATTACCATATCTTCAATATTTATTTCAGAATTTTCAATCCAACCTTTTGTCTTAATATGACCATTTAATGCATCAATACTAACAGTAACCTTGGATGGAAAATTATTAATAGATTTTAAAACTTCTTCTCTATTATCTAATGCTGCAGTCCCAAATATTATTTTTTTTACTCCAAGATTGATATATGATTCAGCTTTTTCAAATGTTCTTATTCCTCCACCTATTTGAATATTTAAATTTGTTTTATTGATAATTTTTTCAATTATATCTTTAATAGTAGTATCTCCAAATTTAGCCCCATCTAAATCAATAATATGAATAAATTTACTACCATCCATTTCAAATTTTTCTGCAACTTGGACCGGGTCATCATTAAAAATAATTTCATTATTGTAATTACCTTTAATTAATCTCACACATTTTCCATCTCTAATATCTAAGGCTGGATATATTTTCATAAAATTTCCTATTATTTTAGTTAATCATATTGTTAAAATTTTCATAAATTTTAAGTCCATCTTTCCCACTTTTCTCTGGATGAAATTGTACCGCTGAAAGATTATTCTTTTCAATAGCTGCACACATTTGAATTGAGTAATTTGTCCTTCCTATAATTATTTCTTTGTCAGTTGGATCGCAGAAATATGAATGAACAAAATAAAAATTTGTATTTGTTGAAATTCCTTGAAAAATTTTAGATTCTTTAACTAACTCTAATTGATTCCATCCCATATGGGGAACTTTAAAATTACTTTCTAATTTGGGTATTTTTTTTACGGAACCTTTAATTATTCCAAGTCCTGGTTTAACTCCTTCTTCTGAATTTTCAAATAAAATTTGCATACCTACGCAAATACATAATATGGGCTTCCCGGATCTATAAAAATCCAAAATTATATTTTCTAACTTTAGTTCTTTAATATTTTTCAAGACTGTATCTGTAGTACTAACTCCTGGAATAATCAAACCTTTGCTATTATTAATTTCATTTATATCTGATGTAATAATATTTTCTGGATTGTATAAATCAAGAGCTTTTTTTACACTATGGAAATTTGCTGATTTTGTATTTAATATTGATATATCTGGCATAAATTATTCCGTGGCTTTTAGATATTCTTTATCTTTGTCTATATATCTTGCAATAATAAATAATAAATCACTTAGCCTGTTTAAATAAACAAGAATATTTTTATTATTTAGTAAATCTTTTTTTTCTATTTCTACACATAACCTCTCTGATTTTCTACAATTTGTTCTTGCTATATCTACGAATGATGAAAATAAACTACCTCCAGGCAATACAAAATAGTTTATTTTTGGTGAAATATCTTGGTAATTATCAATCAATCTTTCTAATTCTTCTATGGCATCTTTTTTTATATAGGTATAGTTTTTTTTCAAATCTAAATATTTTTCTCTTGAGCAAGCAATTTCTGACGATATTATAAAAAGGGTTCTTTGTATTTTTATGATTAAATTAGCTATTTCAGAATTATTTTTTTCTATAGAAATAGCATAAACTGCACCTAAATTAGATATACATTCATCGATAGCGCCATAGCATTGTACTCTAATGTCAGTTTTCGAAACTTTTTGCCCAAATAGCAAAAAAGTATTCCCTTCGTCTCCATTTTTTGTGTATAGTCTAGCCAAATCTTTTATTTTAAGTTTTTTTTTATATAATAAATATTATAATGATTTTATAAGTTTAATAATAATCATATGTACTTAAAAGAATTAGATATAATAATATGACAAGTAAAATACCATTAAATACAATTAAGATTTCTGAAAAAGCTTGCGAAAAAGTTAAAGAGTTTGCTAGAAATGAATCAAAAGAGAAATTTGGTTTAAAAGTTGCAGTTAGAACGGGTGGTTGTTCTGGTTTAGAATATGTTCTTAAAATTGTTGACGCTCCTGATGAGAATGATAAAGTTATAACTCAAAATGGCTTAGAAATCTTTATTCCAAAGAAAGCTTATGTTTTTTTAGCTGGCACATATTTAGATTTTTCTGACGGTCTGAATGGAAAAGGATTCGAATTTATAAACCCTAATGCTAAATCATCATGTGGTTGTGGAGATTCTTTCTCTGTCTAATATGTTTTTTTTAGAAAGTTTAATTAAAATTTATAAATTTCCTTCTATTTTTATAGAATCTAATCAAAACATTTTTAGAATGAAAGGTAAAGATGCAATTTCCTTTTTAGATAGAATTTCAACAAATAAAATAGAAATATCTTCTAATCTTTATTCTTCTAAAACAGTTTTAACTAATAATAAAGGCTCAATAATTGACGTTTTAAAATATAAAATTCTTGATTCTGAAAATATAATCTTTACATTTAATTCTGATAATATCGAAACTATAAACCACTTGAATAAATATATTATTTTAGATGACATAGAAATTTCTTTAGAAAAAAAAGTTATTAAATTATTATATTTTATTAAAAATAAAAACATCCCTTTTGAATTAATAAATCATTCCTGTATTACGAATTTAGATAAATCTAATGATTATTTTAGATATGAACTATTTATAGAAAAATCTATCTTAGATAAAATATTTAATTTTAATTCTATAAATAATTTATCTCAAATTGATAAAAACTGTTTAGATATTTATATGAAATTTTTTGATTATAAATCCTCCTTGTCTAAAATTAATCCATTAGAAACAGGATTTCAAGATTCTATATCTTTTGATAAAGGCTGTTATGTTGGTCAAGAGGTTATAGCTCGTTTACATAATTACAATAAAGTAAGTAGAGAAATTATCCATTTTAAAACTAATGAAATATTTAATATCAATGATTCTTTTAAGAATCAAAACAAAGTCTCTGGGAAAATATTAAGTATTGAGAAAAATTTTGATCACTATGTGGGTTTATGTCTTATCAAAAAGAAAGATATTATTAAACTGAAAGAAGAATTTATTTTTATTTAACGAAGTAATAATGTATCTCCTCCGTCAACTAGTATGTTCTGTCCTACAATCATATCTCCACCTTCAGAACACAACATTAATGCTACTTTTGCAATATGATTAGGAATTAACTTCTTTTGTTTAGGATTGGATCTTTTTAATATTTTAGTAATTTCATCTTGATTAGGAAAATGTTTTATTGCATCTGTTTCTAATAGTGATGCAGAAATTGAATTTACATTTATATCTTTATGGGCTAAATCAAAAGCCATATATCTAGTCATTGATTCTAATGCAGCTTTTGAGACACCTATAGAAAAATAGTTATTTATTACTTTTGTAGATCCAGGAGATGTAATATTTATTATTCTTCCTTTTTTATTCATGATATTAGAAATTTTCTTTGAAAGTATCCATGGACTTTTTACATTGATTTGCATCGTCCAGTCCCAGTGTTTTTCTGTAGTATCTAATGAATTTTTCATAACTCCTGAGGCTGCATTATTAATTAGGAAATCTATTTTAATATTTTTCTCATTTAAGAATTCATAGAATTCTTCTATGTTTTTTAGATGAAGGAGGTTGAGTTTTTTTGAAATTGCAGAAACTCCTAATTTCTTTATATCTTCTTCAATTATTTTGGCCTCTGTAGAACTTCTTGCATAAGTGAAAATTATATTACAACCTTTTTTAGCAAATTCATAACAAAGTTCTTTACCTATACCTCTTGTTCCTCCAGTAATAATAACAGTTTTATTTTTAAAGCTCATATTGCCATCCCACCATCTACTCTAATAATTTCTCCTGTTATATATCTTGCTTCTTCTCTTGATAAAAAAGCAGCTATAGGTGAAATTTCTTCTGGTTCTCCAAATCTTTGCATGGGAATCCAAGACATAACTTCTTTTTTTACTTTTTCTGATAAAACATCAGTTGTTGCTGTAGAAACATATCCAGGAGCGATTACATTTGCAGTTATATTTCTTGTAGCAACTTCTTTAGCAATAGATTTAGTAAAAGAATGTATTCCAGCTTTAGAAGCAGAATAGTTAGATTGCCCTATATTGCCCCTCAGACCTACAACGGATGAAATATTTATTATTCTACCCCATCTTTTTTTTATCATATTATTTATACTTAGTTTTGTACAATAAAAAGTTCCCTTTAAGTTTGTGTCTATTACCCTATCAAAATCTTCAGGTTTCATTCTCATTAATAATGAATCTGAAATTATTCCAGCATTATTATATAAAATCTCAATTGAACCTAGCTTTTCTTCAACTACATTTACCATATTTTGAACTTCACCTAATTTTGATACGTCTGCTTTAATAATAATTCCATCACTACCTAAACTTCTTATTTCCTTTAGAACATTACTAGCATCTTCTTCATGAGAATTATAGTTTATTGCAATTTTATGACCAGATTTTGCAAGTCTTAGTGCAATTGATCTCCCAATACCTCTTGATGCACCTGTTATAAGTACTATTCTTGAAAGTTCTTCCATAAATTAATCCTTAATTTCTGATCTTATTTTTTTAATTGCTTTTTGTTGTTTTTCAACCCAGTCGTTTTCTATTATCATTCTGGCTGTCTTGATAGCATTAGTTATAGTAGGAATATTTGAACTTCCGTGTCCAATAATAGACACTCCATTGATTCCATAAATTGGTCCACCACCATAAAATTCTAAAATATTTGTTTTTTGATAAATTTCATTATATAGATCTTTATTACCTGTTTTTTCCAAAACATTTTTTGCGATTCTTTTACCTAAACCTTCTGTAGATTTTAATAATATATTTCCTACAAATCCATCACAAATTAAAACATCTACTTGGTTATCATATATATTATTTGCTTCTATATTCCCAACAAAATTTAAAGAGCTTTTTTCTAACATTTCATAAGATTCTTTATTCAAAAGGTTTCCTTTACCTTTTTCTTCACCAATTGATAATAAACCTACTTTAGGGTTTATATTTTTAAATAATATTCTTGATACTTGATCTGCAATTGCTGCAAAATCTACTAATTGACTTGATTTAGTATCAACATTTGAACCTAAATCTATTATAACCATTTCTGGTGAATATCCAATGATTGGTCCTCCAATAGAACCTCTTTCGATACCTTCTATACTTCCAAATAATATAGTAGCTGCTGCAAGAGTTGCGCCAGAAGAACCCATACTAACAAATCCATCTGCTATACCTTTCTTTACAGCCCCAGCTGAAACAAAAACTGATGCCTTAGGTTTTGTTCTAAAAGCACTAACAGGACTTTCTCCTTCTTTTACGACTCCATCTGATGGTATTATTTTTAATTTCTCAGTAATTTCTTTAGGATATTTTTTAAACTCTTCTAATAATTCATTTTCATCTCCAACTAATACAACTTTAATTTCATTTTCAACAATTGAATTTATAGCAGCAGGAACTGTCACTTTTGGACCATGATCTCCACCCATTGCATCAAGAGCTATTATTCCATTAAATTTCTTCATTTATATTCCTTTTAATTTATAGTTAGATTAGCTGTTAAAACTTCATCACCGTTTTCCTTTAAACATAAAACTTTAATAATTTTCTTATTTTCAGAAATATTTTTTTCAATATGAGAAATAATAATTTTTTCATCAGCAAATAAAGGATTCTTGAACCTAGCTTCTAGTGATGAATCATCAAACCAAAATTTTGAATAAATTTTATATAAATATTCCATAATAATAGATAGAGTTAGCATGCCATGAGCAATTCTCTTTTTAAATATACTTTTTTGTGCAAAAGCTTTATCTAAATGTATAGGATTAAAATCTTTTGATGCAATTGCATAATCATTAATCATATTTTGAGTAACTATAATTTCAAAGTTTTCTTTAATTTCATTCTCCATTTGTATTTATTAAAATCGTACTAACTGATTCACCTAATTTAATTTTGGACTCACCACAATATTCAATCTTAATTTTTATAAATATATTTTTCTTTCTTTCTGTTTTTGAAATAATTTCAGGTGATGCATAAATCATTTCTGTATTCTCAAATTTTTTACTCCATTTCACTGATTGATTTAAATGGAGAGCTCCATTTTCTAAGTCAACTTCAGATAATAATTTTCCAAAACTTATTGAAATTATAGCAAAAGGGGAGTAGTTATCCTTAGTTCTATTAACTATTGCCTTACTAAATAGTTCTGAAGTACTATCATCTAAAAAAATCTTATAAGGTCCAAATTTATGACCAACAGGGTAAGAATTAATGCTCATACTTATTTTTTATCCTCATCTAATAATCTAGACAAATATTTATCTAGAGATTCTTTATTATTAGGACCATTAACCTTAAATGCAAAAGATCCATCGCTCCTTACAAAAAATTTTTCTGGAACTGCTATTACTCCAAAGTCTACGGCAGTATAACCATTTTTATCAATTACAATATCATACTGAATATCATAATTTTCCATAAATTGTATAATCTGCTCTTGATTATCCCATACTGCAATACCTATGAATTCTATTCCTCTAAATTTCCATTCTTTTTCAGCTTCAGATAATATTTTTGCTTCTTTTATACATGGTCCACACCAAGAGGACCAAAAATCTATTAATAGTGGTTTTCCTTTATAATCGCTTAATTTTATTTTTTCTCCAATTAAGTTTTCTAATTCAAACGAACTTCCAATAGGAGCTGACACATTTACTTCACCTAAGATACTGTTAACTCCCATATTAATTTTAGGCGCTTTTTCACTTATACTTCCTGCAATCAATATAGAAAAAAATATCAGTAGAAAAACAATTGAAATTGTTAAGATTAAATTTTTTGTGTTAATTATTTTCATTTTGTCTTTTTCTGAATATGAAAAACTTTACTATAAAAAAAACTAATATTGCGTTAATCATTATTAGTACTATGACAAGATTGATAATTTTATAATCTAAACTATTTATTATTTTTTTATAAAAAGAAGAAGGTATATTATTAATTTCTAAGTTTAGGTATTCGTCTTCTAAATAATTTTTACCAATATATTCATTAAATATCTTGGATGAAATATCTACAGTTTGTAAAAAAAGTATTTTCTGACCAGAAATACTTCCTGCTCCTTCAGGAATTATTATTTTGAAAGAATTTGCTCCATGTGGAAGATGTAATGGGAAATTAAAATATGAAGATTTATACTTAACATTATAGTTGAAGATAAGATTGAAATTACCTGAAGGTATATCTGATGTTAAAGCAAAACCTTCATCAAGTTCAATTAAATTACCTTCAGGTAAATCAGTTTCTACATATAAATCTTTATACCCTTTAGGTAAACTGAATCTTAAGAAATCCATTCCTGTTATTGCTACGTTAGCAAAATTTGGTTTAAAAGTTTCTTCTGATGAGTTTTCTAATTTTACAGCAGTGATTATAGATAAAATTTGATCATTCTGATTTATTGATAATACAGACATATTGTATTCAGAAATTATTATATCGCTTATGTTAGAAATCTTTTGAGCTTCAATTTGTTCATTACCAAATAACAATATTACTGCTGAGAAAAAAATTATCAAATTTTTTATAGGTTTTTTACTTATCATCTTGATCATTTCTATTAATAAAAGGCTTTAATATTATTATTGTTGAACTTATAGTTAAAAATAAAAAAATAATTGATAAAATAAATTCCATTTAATTCCTCTTCATTTTATTTGGCCATAATGTTATGAGAGTACCTAATATAAGTATAGGACCCGATAACCAAATCCACCATGCTAAAGGATTAATCGCTACTCTAATTGTCATATTATTCTCGTCAATAAAATCTTTTGGGATAATATACAAATCTTCTACTGGTGTACTGGAAATACCTGATCTGACACTTATTTGATTATAATTTGGATAGTAAGAGTGCATTGCTGTTATATTATTGATTTTATTTGGATTAGAAACCTTAGAAATTTCAAAATGTGCTTTAGTTATAGAATTTTCTCCAATAAATTCTTGAGTTGTTTCTTTAAATAAAATTGAATAACCCTTAAATTCTATTTCTTCAGAAACGGATATATTTACATCTAATCTCTCATCATAAAATTTTGTTCCTACCACTCCAAAGGCTAAAGCAAGTATAGCTATATGAACTACATATCCTCCATTTCTTCCTCTATTTGAAACGATCATATTTATAAATGAAGGAATCGGATTATAAGAATTACTCATTCTTGATTTTGTTCCTCCAATCCATTCTCTGATAATAATTGTCATCACAAAAAATATTGATATAAATGAAACAAAAGGAAAAAATTCTTTAATTCCTGAAATATAAAGGTATAAACCTATTAATGTCGTAATTATTATCGATGGTAATAATCTAATTATTACAGCTTTTTTTGTTGTTTTTCTCCAGGAAAGAATTGGTCCTATACCCATTAATATAATTATAAATAAAAAAATTGGACCAGCTGTTTTATCAAAATATGGTGCAGAAACACTTATTTCGGTATCGTTAAAAAGTATTGATACAACAGGAAAAATCACACCCCATAAAATAATTAATGAACTAACTACTAAGAGAATATTGTTTAATAATAATGAAGCTTCTCTTGATAAGTATGATTCAATTTTATTTTCATTATTAGTAAGATTTTTATAATTATAAATAATAGATATTACACTATAAAAAGTCATAACTATCATAAAAATTAAAAATAAAAAACCTAAAGTTGAAGCTGCAAAAGAATGAACTGATACTACTGGGCCTCCTCTGTTAATAAAAGTTCCTAATAGTGCTAAAACAAAAGTTAATGAAATTAGAATAATATTCCATAATCTAAATATACCTCTTCTTTCTTCTACCATAATCGAATGTATAAGAGCTGTTAGCACTAACCATGGCATCAATCCAACATTTTCTATGGGATCCCAACCCCAATATCCTCCCCAGCCTAGAATGGTATATGCCCACCAGGCTCCGATTAATAATCCAGTACCTAAAACAGCCCAGGAAAAAAGACACCATACTCTTAGTATGGTGTGCCATTGATTAGAATTACTATTATCAAATAATGATCCTTGACAGAGTACAAAAGGAATAGAAATAGAAGCTAAACCTGACATCAGCAGAGGTGGATGAATATACATTCCAGGATGTCTTAATAATGGATTTATTCCCTTTCCATCATTTGGAATAAATTCTGATATTTGAAATGGATTAGCAAAAAAAATCATTACAAATAAATAGAAGCTTGTAATAACAGCTAAAATACTACAAGAAAAATTTAATTTATTTTTTATATTATTTGGGGCAAATTTATACATAATGCCACTCAAAATTACATGTACTAATAGGATATAAAGTAAAGAGCCTTCATTACCAGAATAAAAAGCTACTAAAGTTAGAGCTCTATTCATATCTAAGCTAGAATGATTTGCAACATATACATTAGCAAAATCATTTGTTAAGAAAGAATAAATTAAAGAAAATGAACTAATTATTACCATTAGAATCACTAAATAAAAGCTTTTTTGTGCACTAATAATAAATACTTTTTTATTTTTAATTTGTCCTAGGAAAAAAAATAATGATGAATGTAAAGATAAAATTAAACCTAGAATCATTATATAAAAACCAAAATTATTCATAAAGTTTAACCTAATTTTTGTTTTCTTATGTAAAAACCAAATATTAATAAACTAAAAATTAATCCTAGAATGGGAATTAAGTAAGCAAAAATATTAAACCCTTCAACTTTAGGATATGCGATTATACTTTCTCCATATCTTGCAATAAAATAATTTTTTACTTCTTCTTTATTATATCCTTGCAAAATTTTTTCTTTTATTGTATTTTTCATATCTTCTGCTATCAATGACTGAGATTGATCTAAAGTTTGCCCATCACATACAGGACACATTATTTCTTTTTCTAATTGAATGTAAAGATCCTTTTCAGAATTTTCAACTGGTAAAATACATGAGCACAAGATTGCTAATATAAAAATATTAAATAAGGATATAAATTTTAATTTTTTAACGTAAATCATCCCATACATAGTCAACAATAGATCTAATTTCATCTTCAGTAAGCATATTTTTATAAGCTGGCATTAATCCCGCGCCTCCCTTTATGAAAACAACAGCATTTTCTTTACTAAGATCAGACTGCATTAAATTGGCAGGACTTTTATGTCTCTCACCCGTAACAGTAAACCAGTAGTTTTTATCTGATGTTATTTTTTCAGAAGCAGGACCATTTCCATCTCCTTCTAACCCGTGGCAAAATGCGCAATTTACATAATATAATTGAGTTGAATCATGATCACTTTTTTTAGTAATTGTAAGGTCTAATTTTTCTCCATAACCTATTTCAGAATAAGGAACACTGTCTGCATGAGCAGGTACTCTTGGAGGCTCTTGATATTTATTAGCTTGGTTATAGTGCATTTCACTAAATATTTCTACAGGGTAGGTATTAGACTGTTGAACACAACCAGTTAAAAAAAGTATGATAATTATAAAAATTATTAATATTTTTTTATTTATATTCATAAACTTAATTTTACCTTTTTATTAAACAACTTTTATTTCTTCAGATCCTGAATTTTCTATAACTTTTTGAGCTTTATTTAAATCTTCATCCTCGACTGTAATTACGACACCAATATATCCTTCAGTTATTCTAGGATCATATATTCCGGGTTTAATATTTGGCAATCTTGATTCAAAAATAATTCCTATAACACTGAAAATAACAGCTGAAAGCATAGTCATTTCATACATAATAATCAACATGGCGAATATTGATAAAATAGGCTTTCCTCCAGTTATCAATGGGTATGCTAATTGGGTTGCAGTAGTTAGAAATAGTGATACTGTTAATCCAATAATTGCACCAAATGCAGGAAATCTAAATAATCTATGCTGAGGAACATATTCACCAAATGCTCCTTCAGGATAAGGAGTCCCTGTTAGTACATCGAATGTACCTCTTTCAAATCCTGATTCTTTTAAACCATCCATTGCATCAGCTGCATGATTTGGGTCTAAAAATAATCCTAAAATACTTTTACTCATGATTAATCCTCTTCCTCTTCCTCTTCCTCTCTAAAAATAGTAGGAACAGTTGCACGACCAATTTTTATTGAATCGCTAAATACTTCACTTTCTTTTTGTTCAAATAATGGAACCAATGGAAAAACTCTAGAAAATAATAACATCAGTAGAGTTACCCAGCAAAATGACCAAAATAGTATATACCATTCAAACCAACTTGGAGTATATGCTTCCCATGTAAATACGAATGGACTTTTTCTTGCTAATCCAGGAACAATAATTAAGAATCTTTCTAACCACATTCCAATATTTACTAATATAGAGCTCCAAAACATTAATGCAATATTTGTACGAACTCTTTTAAATAACCACATTGGAACAGGAAGTATATACCCGGTTAATAGAAATATTAAGAAAAGCATATTCCAAGGGTATTGAAATATCTGCATCTCTCTTAATGCTATTTCAGGAGCATCAAGGCCGTATACAGCAAATAAAAGCTCTAGAAATGTAAATCCTAACCATGCAGTAGCAACAACTGTAAGTAACCTTGCAAGTGCATCAAAATGTTCCGGTCTAATAAAATCATTCCATCCCCATCCCCATCTCATTAATGCCATCATTGTAACTACTGCTGAAACTCCAGAATGTACTGCACCTATAACAAAATATGGAGCAAAAATAGTTGAATGCCAACCTTCAACAGCTGTTGTTACGGCAAAGTCCCATGAAACAATTGAATGTACAGAAACAAAAATTGGAAGCATTAGAGCTGAAAGTAAAATACCTCCTACTACCTGCATTTTCCATTGTCTAGGATTACCTGTCCAGCCTAAAGCTAAAATTGTATAAAATCCTTTTCTAAATCCTGTTGTTCTATCTCTAAGAACAGCTAAGTCAGGAATTAAAGCAACAAATAAAAATAATGTAGAACCTGTCAAATATGTAGAAATAGCAATAGGATCCATAAATAAGGGAGATCTAATATTTGGCCAAATCCCTCTTGCTGCATCATATGGAATCAACCAGTAAACAATTCTCCATGTTCTTCCTGCGTGAATAAGAGGAAATACTAATGCTGTAGCAAGTGAAAAAATAGTTAATATTTCAGCAGCTCTAGTAACGGGTCTTCTCCATTCTGCTTGAGTAATTCTAAGTATTGCAGAAATCATAATCCCCGCATGAGAAATTCCCACCCAAAATACAAAAGTAGTAATATATAGCCCCCAATAAACGGGACGATTTAAACCAGTTACTCCTAATCCATATTTAATTTGAATCCCAAATAAAATAAAACCAATCACTACAAAAAATAACAAAACAGAAACTAATGGATACCACCATCTTGGTGTAGAAAGTGTTCCATTTAATAAAACGCTATTAGTATATTTTTGACTTAATCTATTTTGGTTATCTCTTTGTTGCATTTCTTTCCTCTAGTTAATCTGGCTTAGCCACTCTAATTCCATGTGCTTTAATGTATTTAATAGGTTTTGCTAATAAATTAAATTGTTGTACTTCCCACACTCCAATAAAAGGAATTATTCTTGAGATAAATATAACTGTAAGGACAACAAAACTGATTGACCCTAATATTAATAAGATATCCCAAATATCCGGATACAAAGTTTCGGGTATAACTGTTAACCATTTATCATGAATTAATTTTGGATCAACAGACCATGCTGGAACATAAACTCTTATTCTTTCAAAAAACACACCTGTCAAAGCAATAAATGCACCAATTACTGGGCCATTTATTGAATTTCTAACTTTATTCCATATCAACCACCACCAAGGGAATATAAAACTGAAAAGCATCCCTAATATAAACACATATACCATAGGACCTCTAATTAATAGATCTAACCAAGCATTATCAGACATTGATTTTCCGTACCAAAATACAATGAATGCGGAGTAAAAGAAATAAATCCACATTAGACTTGTTGCAAACATTAATCTACCTAGAGCCCAAAAAACATTAATATTTAAATAATTTTCATACTTACCGTATTTTCTCATAATCCAAGCTAAAATAATTACTAAGGCTACCCCTCCTTGTATGCCTCCCATTGCATGTGCCATAGGGTATATAGCATCTCTCCATCCTGGAACCATACTTAAGCTAAAATCAATAGAAATAACAACGTGGACAAATATATATATGAAAAAATATAAAGTACTCATAACACCTACTCTCATTCTTAAAGTACTCCATTGAACAGTAGAACCAACAAATCCCCCTGCAAGGAAATTTCCTATTTTTTTTCTAAATCCTTGAGAATTATCTCTCATTATGGCAAAATCAGGTAACGCTGAAACATACAATAGCCCTAAACCTGCTATTGCTAACATAATTAGGCTGAGAGTATCCCAAAAATGAGGGCTGTAAACAGGGGCTTCAAACCATATTGATCTTCTTCTAGCGCCTTCAACAACCAGAGGAGGCAAGACCCATAGCAACGGAATCATAATTATTATATTAACAACTATTGCAGACGCACCAATTACATGAGCCATCCTTGATATTGGCCTAGCCCAATTTGCTTTAGCTATAAAAGGAGCAATTGCGACCAATGGAGCTCCGCCAGTAACACTAAAAATAAACGCTAAAGTTGCTGCAACATATCCCCACTGAGTTTGATCTCCGCCATCAATTAAAAATTTACCTATTAGGCCTACTAATCCTAAAATAGATAATAACCCCAAAATTTTTGAGATTAATTTAAGGGTTGAACTACCTTTTATAGTACTAGAAAATAGCTCATCTTTTACAATTTTAGGATCACTTGGAGGCCATTCCTTGTGATGTCCTTTAATGGTCATTAGATTTTGCCTTTTCTCCTAAATCTTTATACTTTAGAGGATCAATTGTTGCTAGGTATACTACATTTGGATCAGTATTTAACTGTGGCATTAAAGTATATTTCCTATCACTTTCGCTTTTAGATAATTTTGAGACTTCACTATTTGGATTATTTAAATCACCAAATACAATTGCATTTGTTGAACATGCTTCCTGGCAGGCAGTTTTAATTTCTCCATCTTGAAGTTCTCTGTTTTCTTCTTTAGCTTTTCTGCTTCCTCTTTTTATTCTTTGCACGCAAAAACTACATTTTTCCATAATACCTCTACTCCTAATTGTCACATCAGGATTCAAATGATTTCTTAAATCTTCTGGCCATACAGGTTCCCAATAGTTAAAAAATCTAACTGTATACGGACAACCGTTAGCACAATACCTTGTACCAACACATCGGTTATATACTTGAACATTCAGACCTTCATCATTATGATAGGTAGCATAAACAGGACAGACAGGTTCGCATGGTGCATTAGCACAATGTTGACATAGAACAGGAATAAATCTGGCTTTTACATCAGGAAATTCTCCTTCCCAATATCTTTCTATTCTTATCCAAGACATTGCCCTGCCTCTTTCAAACTTATTCTGATCATTTAAAGGTATATTATTTTCCACCTGACAAGCAGTCACACAACCACTACAACCATTACATTTGTCGGTATCAATTACCATACCCCAGCTTCTTTTTTCTTCAGTGACCATAATTTTTTACCTAATGACCTTTCTCTGCTTTTGGATTTTCATTATTATTTTCATCATCATGTTTCCTAAAATTTAATATTTCTTGATATTTATGATGGTTTTCTTCTTCTGCTTCATGGGCTGTTTGCCCAGGAGCAACTACTAAAACGGGAACTCCTGGTTCTACAGGGAATGCCTCTACATTACCTTCAAATTTAGGAAGTTTTTCATTTCCTCCTGCTCTTTTTAATGAAACTTTAGTTGAGGCCCAAGCAAAAGCTCCAGATTCCTCATCACTTTTACCCGATAGTATTTTTAAAACGTTTGATCCTCTATCTGAAGAATATCTACCACCTTTTAATGTTCCTTGTCCTGTGGGTACACATAATGTTCCAGGTTGAACTGCAGGATGTGGGTATGCCAAACATTTAATTTCACCAGAGTCTGATTTTAGGAATATAATATCACCTTCTTTTATATTCAATTCTTTAGCTTGGTTTGAATTTATTTCAACCCAAGTTTGCCAAACTGCAGTAGTAATTCCATCAGCAGTTTGTTGTGCCCATGGAGAGTTTGATAACTTCCCATCCATAAGTGTATTAGTGAAGGGTATAAGATGGAACTCTTCTCCATAGGATGAATCAACATCAGAAAAACTATTTCCATTGCTATACTCAAATGGATTTCTCAGTCTAATATTTTTTGAATCTTTTATTTCATTTGTATTCCAAAACCCTCCTCTTTGCTGAACACCATTCATAAATGAATTTTCATTTTCAGCTATAACTGAACCAGTATTTTGAGAATTATTATATTCATTTTCAAAAACTTTTTTTACTAGAGATTTATTACTACTTCCGATTGAAGGCTCTAAGTCAATAAGTTTATCCACATAACTGACAGCTCCGCTAGCTCCAGGTCCTTCTTTAATAACTACAGGTTGTTGTAACGAAATAGTCTTGTATCCAGGTAAAGGGTTTGGGATTTCAGATCCCCATTCCTCAAAAAAAGTTGTTTCTGGAATGATAATATCTGAAGCATCAAGCGTTTCGTTCATTATATTACCAAATGATATTACGTTTTCAACATTTGCTAAAGCACCTTTAATGTCTAAGGAATTAGGCATTGAATAAGCAATATCTACTCCCTTAATAATCACAGTATCTACATAGCCAGCTCTCCATTGCGCAAGCTCTTCTTGCCAATCTTTTATTGAATTAGGCTTAGCTTCGCCACCAATATAGTCTGATTTGATTTCTGGGTTTAAAATAACTCCACCTTTTTTACCAATAGATCCTAAAAGTATATTTAATGAAAAAGCTACATAAGTATTGAATTTTCCATTTGTATATGCTGAGGTTGATCCTCCTGCCATAACTATAGAATTTCCTTTTGAAATTCTATAGGCAATTTCATTTATTTTTTTTGCAGAAACTCCAGTTCTTGTCTGTACATCAACAGGGTCATATCCAAATTCAACTTTACCTTCAGGAAATTTATTTAAAAAATCTTTAATTTGTGAATCAGGAACTAATTTATCTTTTATAATTATATTGGCAATAGACAGAGCAATTTCAGCTTCTTTACCTGGTGTTGGTGAGATCCATAGATCAGAGTTTGCTGCAGTTAGAGAGAATCTTGGTTCTACATGAGCTATAAATCCTCTATTTCCTGATCGTAATTTACCAAAAGCATCTCCATATCCCGCAGGTGAAATCCAATTTTGAATCCAGTTAGCTCCAAATGAAAGAACATTATCAGCATTAGCTATATCAAAATGAGGTATTTCATTTGTTTCAAATATATCGTAAATAGCTTCATAAAGATTTGATTCTTCTAGAGCTTCAAATGTTAGATATCTTCCACCTCTTGATTCAGCAAATTTTTGAGAAACCCAACCTTCAGTACTTCTAGTAGGATTAGTCACTACAACAATTTTTTTATCTTTAGAAGTTGCATTAGATATAAGTTTATTAACTTCATTTTTAGAAATATTTGATAAGATTCCTTTTTTAGATCTTCTTATCTTATGATCATGTAACCTATCAGGATTATAATGTAGCTGTATCGCAGAATCTAAGTTAGACCTTGCTCCTCCTCTATTCACAGGATGATCGGGATTTCCTTTAATTTTTTTTACTCTACCTTCAAGAACTCTAACCAAAATACCGTCTCCAGATGCTCCTTCATTCCATGATGTGGCATACCAAGTATCTATTCCTCTTACTAGATCTTCAGGCATATCTACAGGACTTTGGACTATTAGTTCTTTCTCAGGTATTGAGCAAGCTGCAAATATAACAGCTCCAGCTGCTGATTTACCACTTAATGATAGAAATTCTCTTCTATTTAATTTCATAAATTACCTCTTAAATCCTTAATGATGACATGCTGCACAATCTGTTGGTCCGCCATTTTTTCTGTGACAGTTAACACACTGCCCCATTTTTAAAGGTTCAACTTGATAAACCTTTTCCATATTTGCTACATCTCCATGGCAAGTCGAACATACTTGAGAAGGCTGCACTGCATCCATACCTTCAATATTGGTATGATTTGGTACATTTTCTATTGCAGATGGATTATTAGATAAATAATTAATGTGAGCAGAGTGAACAAATCTAACATGATCTGGAAGCCTATGTACTCTTCTCCAATTAATAGGGGATGCCATTTCTGAATCTACAATTACTTGGTTATTATCTTGATCTTCGTAAATACCTGAATTTAATCTTAATTGTGTTAAATCTTCGCTTTCATAACTCCCCACAGCTCTATGACAACTTGCACATAACTCTACAGCAGGTATATGTGCAGATGATGCTTTTGCTACAGTTCTGTGGCAATATGTACAATCCATTCCAAGCCCACCTTCTTCAATGGGACCAGCATGTTTTGTGTGCGGAAAGTTAATAGGCTGATCAACAGTTTGTTCAAAGCCTAATACTGGAAGGGGTTGACCAAGCCATGCATTCATTAATCCAGCTAAAAGAATTGAAACGATTGCTAATGTAGTTATTCCTCCTACACCTACAAGGGGCACAAGAACCTTCACCCATAACGGAGTAGTACTGTCTAATTTCTTAATATATTCAATTATTTTTCTTAAGATTACAATCTCCAGATTTAAAATAAATTATTGCCAAAAAGAAGGATAAATCCTCTGTAAAACATCATAAATATTAACATATGCTAAGCAAAAAAACGTTATTATACATGCTAACCCAATAAATCCAATTAAATAAAAAACAGGTCTTAATTTATTATATTTTTCACTTATTGTTTTTGTTCCAACAAGAGAAGGGATTATTGCATGCGCAGTTAAAAGGCTTGGACCTGTAATAAAAGCAGACAAAAGAGCTATAGTTAAAAAGCTAATAGTTTGAGCTATTTCATTCCACTCAGCAGTATTTGGTGCAAACGGATCCATACAAAAATTCCTCCTGAAAATATTTAAGAAAATTTAATTATGTAAAATCAATCTTAGAACATTGTACAATTATTTTCTTCAAAAGTTATGTTCTTTTTTTACGAATATTTAATTTATTTTAAATAAACCATAAAAATTGTGAATATTTAATTTATTTAAAATAAACTATAATATAACAAAATGATAAGATTTGAGGTGGATTTTTGATAAATCAAGAAAAGCTAATTTGGATGTACCAAACAATGTATAGAATTAGGATATTTGAAGAATCTATGCTTGAACAAACCTTTAAAGGAAATTCTATGGGTGTTACACATCCATCTGATGGGCAGGAAGCTGTACCTACTGGAATATGTGCACACTTAACTGATAAAGACTGGATAGGCTCTACTCATAGAGGTCATGGTCATTGTATAGCAAAAGGTCTTGAAACTGACAAAATGATGGCAGAAATCATGGGGAAATTTACAGGAAGTTGTAAAGGTAAAGGAGGATCAATGCATATAGCCGACTTTTCAAAAGGAATGCTTGGTGCAAATGCAATAGTTGGTGCCTCTATACCATTAGCTGTTGGAGCGGCATTAACTGCTAAATATCAAGGTAAAGAAAAAGATTCTATTGGTGTAGCTTTTTTTGGAGATGGAGCTTCATCGCAAGGAGTGCTTCATGAATCAATGAATTTAGCTTCGATTTGGAAACTACCGGTAATTTTTGCGTGCGAAAACAACCAATATGCAGAAGCAACGCCTTCCTGGTATGCAGTTTCTGTTGAAGATATTGCAGACAGAGCTGCTTCTTACAACATTCCAGGTGTTGTTGTAGATGGAATGGATGTTTTTGAAGTTTACGAAGCTGCAGGAGAAGCTGTTAAGCGAGCAAGAGAAGGTAAAGGGCCTACTTTATTAGAATTAAAAACATATAGATATCACGGACATTTTCATGCTGATCAAACAGAAAAATATAGAAAAATAGAAGAAGAAAAAGCATGGCGTAAAAGAGATTGTATATTAAGTTTTGAAAAAAAAGTAACAGACCAAAAATTAATTCCTAAATCTAAACTCCAATCTATAAGAAAAGAAGTAGAACTAGAAATAGAAAAAGCTGTAGATTTTGGACTTTCTAGTCCTCTACCTCCAGAGGAAACTTTATATGATGATGTTTATGTTAACTATCCAAATGACCTTAGAGGATTGAGGTAAAACTATTAACTTTGAGAGGAAAATAAATATGGATAAAAAAAATAATTTAGGCCCAGGTTTTGATGTTAAAGGAAAGGATATTCGATATAGAGATGCATTTAATAATACTCTTAGAGAAGAACTTGAACATGATAAAAATGTTTTTATCATTGGAGAAGATATTTCTGGAGGATTTGATAAAGATACAAAAGAACCTTTAGATGCTTGGGGAGGCCCCTTTGCTGCTACAAAAGGTTTAGTTCAAGATTTTGGAGTTAATCGAATTATGGATGCGCCTATTTCTGAAGCAGGTTTTGTTGGAGCAGCGATTGGAGCAGCTCTTACAGGCCTAAGGCCAGTTGTAGATCTGATGTATTTTGACTTTACTACAATCGCATTTGATCAACTTCTTTCTAATGCAGCTAAAAGTCGATATATGTTTGGAGGACAAACTAAAGTCCCATTGACTTTATTTGCTAGATCTGGAGGAGGAACAGGCCATGCAGCTCAGCATTCAAGTGCATTTTATTCTATTCTTGCTCATATCCCAGGTTTAAAAGTAGTAGTTCCTTCTGATGCTTATTCAGTAAAAGGACTCCTTTCAGCTGCGATAAGAGATGATGATCCTGTATTCGTTGTAAATGATAAAAAAGTAATTAATATGACTAGTTTTGTCCCAGATGAAAGCTATCAAATTGAACTAGGTAAAGGCAGATACCTAAAAAGAGGTGATGATATTACTTTAGTCGGTATGAGTTATAGCTCAGTTGTTTGCTTAGAAGCATCTGAAAAATTAGAAAAACTTAATATAAGTGCAGAAGTAGTTGATCTATTATCTGTATCTCCTCTTGACCATGAAATAATAATTGAATCAGTCAAAAAAACTAACAGAATTGTAATTGTAGATGAAGATAATCCCATAGCAAGTATTGCTAGTGAAGTAGCTGCTATTGTTTCTGATAAAGCTTTTGACTATTTGGATGCACCGGTTAAAAGAGTCACTGCTCCTCACACACCTGTGCCATATAGTAAAGGTTTAGAAGATTTATATGTTCCTGATAGTGATGATGTTGTAAGTACAGTAAAAAGTATTATTGATTTTTAATATCTTTTAAAAGCTTTTCTTTTTCTTTACAAGCTACAGTTTCATCATTAAGGGCATAACTTAGTAAGCTGTTATAAGGATAAATTCCAGTTTCATGTCCATCGGACCATAAAAATTGTAAGGCATATTTACCTACCACTAAATATTCTACAATTATGATATCTTCAGAAATCTCTGAAACCTTCAAAAGTTTTATTCCTGTCAATTCTTCAACACAATTTGCACATGCACATTGAAGTCTTAAGTACTTATAAGGGTAAAGACAACTAACATTATTATCCCAAATAATTTCTAACCCATCACTTAATCTATTTACAGTTTTTGGTTCCATTAATAATATATTTCCTAATAAATGAATTTCTTATTAATAGAATTTTATAATATTGATTGAAAAAAATCTAAAAAACTGAATAAAATATAAAGAAAAATTAATATAAATTGAAAAGGTAAATAAATGACTGATATTATAAGAGTTGGAGTTATAGGAGCTGGAGGAAATACTATATTAAAACATATTCCTCTTTTACAAAAAATTGATGGAGTTGAAGTAGTTTCAGTAGCAAATAGATCTATTAAGTCTTCAAAAGAAGTAGCATCACAATTTGAAATTAAAAATTATTATGATAATTGGATAAATGTTGTTGATGATAATTCAATTGATGCAATTATTATTGGTACATGGCCATATATGCATAAACGACTCACTATAGAATCTTTAGAATCTGGGAAACATGTATTATGTGAGGCACGAATGAGTATGAATACAGCAGAAGCTCAAGATATGCTTGATTGTTCTCAAATGTATCCTAATTTAATCTCTCAAATAGTACCAGCTCCTCATACTTTACCTATTGATAAAACTATTAAAAGATTGATTTCATCTGGATATATTGGAAAATTGATTAATATAAGAGGGATAGTCACAGCGGGTAATGATTTTCCCAAACAAAATGAAGAATTTCACTGGAGGAATAATAGAGATTTTTCTGGGAATAATATTATGCAGATGGGTATTTGGTATGAAGCTATTATGAGGTGGATTGGTCCTGCTAAAACAGTTTTATCAAATGCTCAAACAATTAATAACCCTAGAATTGATGAACAAGGAAATTCTGTTTTTACAGATATTCCAGATCATCTTGATGTTTTGTGCGAAATGATAGCAGGTGGAACAGCTAACTTACAATTTACAATGGTGTCAGGAATGGCTCCAGAATCAGAAATTTGGATGCATGGAACAGATGGAACTCTTGTAATAAAAACTGAAACTACTAAGGATGCAGGGGCGCCAAAATTAATACTTTTGGGTGCTGAAAAAAGTCAAGCAAAATTAGAAAAAATTTCTATCCCTAATGAAGAAATAGGCGCTTGGCGTGTAGAAGAAGAATTTATAAATGCTATTCGAGGTAAAGAAAATATTACACATACTTCATTTACTGATGGAGTGAAGTATATGAAATTTACAGATGCTATATATGATTCTTATATGACCGGAAAAAAAATTCACATTTAGTTAAATTTATTATGAAAAAATTCGTAGATATTAATGCTGATATAGGTGAATCATTTGGAAATTACAAACTAGGATTTGATGAAGAAATTATAAAAAACATCACATCTGCTAATATTGCAACGGGATTTCATGCAGGAGATCCTAACTGGATGAATAAAACAATAGAATTATCTTTAGAAAACGATGTTGCAATTGGAGCTCATCCTTCTTATCAAGATCTGATTGGATTTGGGAGAAGAGATATGAATTTAACCTCTTTAGAAATAGAAAATATTATAAAATATCAGGTTGGATCTATTATAGGTTTCATTGGATTGGATAATTTACAGCATGTAAAACCGCATGGCGCTTTATATAATAATGCCGTTAATGATAAATCTATTGCTCAAGCTATAATTAAATCTATTAATTCAATAAGTTCAGAATTAATTCATGTAGTTTTAGCCGGTTCTTTATGGGAAGAACTAGCTGACGAAGCTAATGTAAAATATATCAGAGAAACTTTTGCAGATAGAGAATTTATGTCTGATGGCACACTAGCTCCAAGATCACTTGAAGGTTCTGTAATTGAAAATATAGATTTAATTGTAGATAGAACCCTGAACATGATTGAAAACGGAAAAGTTAAATCTTTTCAAGGAGACGAAATTGAAATTAAATTTGATTCAATATGCGTTCATGGTGATACTAAAGGGGCAATTGAAATATCAAAAAAAATACATGATAAACTCAAAACAAATGATATAGAAATTAAATCAATGTTTGAAATTCTAAATGCAAATCTATAATATAAGTTTTCACGGAGACTCTACTTTAGTAATAAATTTTGGTAAAGGAATAGATGAAAATACAAATAATACTGTTCATTTTTATATAAATATTTTAGAGAAAAAGATTATCAATAAGCCATTTATTTTAGATATTTATCCAACTTATAATAGCGTAGTAATTGACTATGATTTTAATTTAATAGAATCATTTATGTTGAAAATTATAATAAAAAGAATAATTTCAGAAAACAAAATAGAATTAAATAATAATAATAATAATAAAATCATTGAAATACCTGTAAGTTATGGAGGTGAATTTGGTCCAGATTTATTACAAATGTCAAAATCTCTCGGCTTTTCTGAAAAAGAAATAATTTCTATTCATAGCTCAAAAAAATATAGAGTTCATATGTTAGGTTTTATGCCTGGGTTTCCATATTTAGGAGGGTTAGACAAAAGTATATCTTTCCCAAGATTAACTGAACCAAGAACTTCAATTCCTGCGGGATCTGTTGGGATAGCCGGAAATCAAACAGGGATTTATCCATTTTCTTCACCAGGTGGATGGAACATAATTGGTATGACTAATATAAAATTATTTGACATTAATAAATCTCCTCCTAATTTTATAGAAAGTGGAACATACTTAAGATTTGTAGCAAATTAATGATAACTATTATTAATACAGGTACATTATCTAGTTTTCAAGATTTTGGTAGATTTGGAAAAAAAAAATATGGTGTTTCTAATTCTGGTTGTTTAGATAAATTTTCTTTTATGCTTTCTAATTTACTTTGTAAAAATGATAAAAATGAAGCATCAATTGAAATTATTTCTGGAGGTTTTAAGGGAGTATTCTTAGAAGATATCACAGCTTCAATAACGGGTCCTGATGGTTTTTTTACTGTTAATGATAATAAAAAAATTAGAATTAATTCTTCAATAAATTTAAAAAAAAATGATACTTTGTTTATTCCTCCAAATAATAATGGGAATGTATTTTATTTAAGTGTTTCTGGAGGATTTAAATTACAAGAAATTTTAGGTTCTTATTCTTATCATCAGCCATCTGATATCACTAATGATTTAAAAATTATTTCAGGTCTTTCTTATCATTTTAAAAACCCTGATGTGCACAAAGAAAAATTTACCAACGATGAATTTTTTAAAAAATATTTAAATAACGATGGAATAATATATATTAATTATGATAGAGATATACTTGAATCTCATCAAAAATTTATTAATAAATTTGAAAGCACAGACTACTGTACTTCCAATCAATATAGTCGTCAAGGAATTAAGCTTACAGGGAAAAAAAATAATTTTTTTAAAAATCAAAATGAAATATCCTCCGAAGTTTCTCTAGGAACCTTACAATTACCTCCAAGTGGACTACCTATAATATTATTAAATGATTCTCAAACTACTGGTGGATACAAAAAAATAGGTTCAATTCCTAAATTAGAATTATCAAAATTTTCTCAATTGAAACCTGGATCAAAAATAAGGTTTAATGGCCTATCTATTAAAAATTCAAATTTATTTTTTAATAAAATGGTTAAAGATTTTGAATTAATAAGTTTAAATAATTATTGTTTTTATCATCTCAATGTAAATGGAGGCCTGATTTCAGTTCAAATTTCTGGAAATAATAGTATAATATCCATAGCCAATAATGAAGTATTTAATGTTTTTAAGGAATAATTTTGAATAATGTTTTAATTGATGGTATTTATTTATCTGGTATTGGAATTTTAGTTGTATTTATAGTTTTGATTCTATTAATGATTTCAATTAAAGTTATAACATTCTTTGATAAGCATAGTGCTATTAATGTTCCAAATATTAGTTCTACTAATGAAAAACAAAATGACAAAAATACTTTAAATGATATAGCCGCAGCTGTTGCAGTAGCTATATATAAAAAAACCAAATCTAAAATTACGAAAAACATACCAATGGAATCTACTATTGATTCATCTTGGATAACAGTAAATAGATCTAGGGTTCTTTCAAGAAAAAATAGAAAGGTATAAATTTGTCCAGAAAATATAATTTTCAAATTAATAATGAAAACTTTATAGTAGAAATTATTAGTGAAAACGAAGAATATTTTACAGTAGATGTTAATGGTGAAATTATTGAAGTTAGAAATTACGAAAATGAGAAGAAAATTTCTTTTCAGAAAAATATTGAACAAATTAATTCATCTAATCTAAGTAATAGTAATGAAAAATCTATTCATGAAAAACAATCTAATAATAATAATCTATCCGGTCAAGTAAAAGCCTTAATGCCAGGGAAAGTACTAAAAATTTTAGTAAGCGTTGGAGAATCAATTTCTGTGGGAACTCCTCTACTTGTAATTGAGTCAATGAAAATGGAAAATACTATTTCTTCTGATTTTACAGGTAAGGTTATAGACATACATATTAAAGTTGATGATAGTGTGCAATATGATCAACTATTGATTTATATTGAATAAATAGATCTAATGAAAGTAATTTTATGATTGAATATATAGAACCATTATTTGAAGGATTTAAAGATCTTTTTACTAACCCAGGTATGGTAATAATGTGGATAATAGCTGGCGTATTATATTATTTTGGTATTTATAAAAAGAAAGAGCCTTTACTTTTAGTTCCTATTTCTTCAGGAATTTTATTAGCTAATTTACCTATGGGTGAGCTTGTGAGAATTGGTGGTAATGGAGAACCAGATGGATTTCTGAGAATTTTCCAAAATATAGGTATGTCCAATGATGTATTACCACTATTAATTTTTCTTGGTATGGGGGCTTTAACTGATTTTGAACCAGCTCTTTCTAATCCTAAAACTCTTCTTTTAGGAGCTGCAGCTCAAGTTGGGGTATTTGCAGCTTTATTAGGTGCTTTACTAATAAGTATGACTCCTTTTTTTGATTTTGGATTATTAGAAGCCTCTTCAATTGGAATAATAGGAGGGGCTGATGGCCCAACGACAATTTTTATATCTACTCGAATGAGGGAAATAGGTCAGAGTATTTCTACATATGAAATGAGCGATATTGTTGGTGCTACTGCTGTTGCTGCTTATTCATATATGGCATTAGTTCCTATAATTCAACCTCCAATAATAAGATTTTTTACCACACAAAATGAGCGAAGAATAAGAATGGATTATTCTGCAAAAAAAATTTCTAAAAGAACTAAAATTATATTTCCTATTGTGACAATAATTATTATTAGTATTTTAGTTCCAGATGCTTCTCCGCTAATATCAGTTATGATGTTTGGTAATTTGTTACGTGAATCAGGTGTTGTAGATAGACTAGCTAAGACTGCTCAAAATGAGCTGATGAATATTGTTATAATTCTTTTAGGATTATCAGTTGGTGCAACAATGCCCGCTAATGTATTTTTAAAAATTGAGACAATTTCTATATTTATTTTAGGATTAGTATCATTTATATTTGCTACGATATCAGGAATTCTTCTAGCAAAACTAATGAATCTTTTTCTTAAGATGCCTATAAATCCTATGATTGGTGCTGCAGGAGTATCTGCTGTTCCTATGGCAGCAAGAGTGGTACAAAACGAAGCTGCTAAAGAAGATCCTAATAATTTTTTACTTATGCATGCAATGGGTCCTAATGTAGCTGGAGTTATAGGAACAGCAACAGTTGCAGGTGTTTTATTAGCAGTAGTTCCTAAATTAGTAAGCTAATATTTATGGAACTTTCAATTTATATTTACATTATTTTATTATTACTTTGCTTATTAATAGGTTTTTTCGGAGGTTTATTAGGAATTGCCTTAGGAGCAGTAAGGCTTCCTATAATAATTTTCTTAGGAGTTGATCCTATTATTGCTGCTTCAACTAATCTTTTAGCGGTTATATTCGGATCATTTGCTGGTTTGATTCCAGCTATTAAACAAAAAAGAGTACCTATAAAATCTTCTTTAAATATAGCTTTTCCATCCATGCTAGCAGCTTTTTTAGGGGGATATTTTGCATTTAAAATACCAGAATTTTTTCTTATAATTATCATTACTTTTTGTCTGATAATTTCAGGTTTAGTAATGATTTTTTATAAAGTTGAAATTCTGGAAGATAGAGATCATCCCAAAAGTAAAGTTAAGGAATTTTTTGTAAGTATAATAATTTCTTATTTTGGAGGGATAGTTGGTTTAGCACTAGGAGTCCTTAGAGTTCCTGCTTTTGTGTATTTCCTAAAAATGAACATTAAAACTGCAGGAGGAATTAATCTTTTCCTATCTGTTTTAGTTGGAACATCAGCTTATTTAGGTCATTCTTTTTCAGGAGAATTTGACTATATGTTAGTTATTTGTGTAGTTATTCCTACTATTATTGGAATGTATTTAGGATCTAAATTTGTAAGAATTGCCAATCAAGATCAACTTAGAAGATTATTAGGTATAATTTTATTGATTTTATCTGTATTAATTTTATTAAGATTTCTATAGCTTAGTTATATAAAACCTAGCTATAGAAATCTTAATTTAGAGTTATTTTTTAGTTTCCCAGAAAATTTCTCCAATTTCTTCTAAGGCTGCTTTGAATTCCTTTGCTTTATCTAAATCTACATTTACTTTAACATAGGAACCAAGCTTACATGCATTCCAAATTTTTTGATGTAGATCAGGATATTTTTCTAAATGTTCAGGTTTGAAGTAATCTGTCCAAATAACTAAAATATCATCTTTGGCTTTCTTTGCATGTTCTTCTTTTGCATTTACGAAACGAGCCATAGAGTTTCCAAGAGCTGGTGAAGGACCTCCTGAGTAATCTAGACCTTCAATTAATTCTGTCATTCTAATGACTGTTTGTGCAGCTTGAATAGCATCTTTAGGATCGTATATTCCACATGGTATATCACAATGACAAGACACTTCTGTTACAGGTAAAATTTTATCTAATAATTTAGCTAACATTTTTTCTCCTTGTTATTTTATTTTCTAAACTTATAAAATATATAATATGCTAAATTTAAAAAAATTAATGTCATCTTTTGTTAAGAATTCTTTTTATATTTTTTTTAATAGAAAATTAATTAAAATTAAAATTTCAGGAAAAAGTATGCATCCTAACTTTCTTGAAGGCGAAACTTATATTTTAAGAAAAACCAAAAGTATTAATCTGTTTGAAAGATTTGAGCCTATTATTTTATTTTGTAATATTCACAAAAAATTACATTTAAAAAGACTTTTAGCTTTTTCTACTGAAAAACTTGAATTAAGAAATGGCAAGATCTATATTAATAATATTTATATAAACTCTCATAAATTGGGAACGTTGAGTTATGATATTTCAATTCCAGAAAATTGCTTTTTTACTTTTTCTGATAATATAAGCACTATTGGTAATAACTGTGATTCATTTATAGTAGGTCCTATAGATAATGAGCAAATAATTGGAAAGATTTTTAATTAAAATTTATCTTTTATTAAATTTATGCCTGACATAGCGGCGCTTTCTAAAGTATTAGGCATTTCACTTATAGTCCAATCACCGACAAAATGTATTTTTTTATTTGTATCTAATTTTATTTTATTTATATTTTGTGTTGCTTTTGGAGATCTTATTACTTTACTTTTTATTATTTTTACATTTTTATTGATTTGCATTTCATTTCTTAATTTTTTTTCAAACCTATTCATTAATATTTCATTTTTAACCTTCAATAATTTTTCCGCATCACTTAGCGAAATTACTATTTTTTGAATATTTTTATTTTCTATATTTTCTGAAAAAACCCATTGTAAGTCAGAATTTGTAAAAGCAATAAAATCATCTGACATGATTTTATGATCAAACCAGTAATAAATATTAATTATTGCAGATTGATTATACTTGATTTCGGATATTTTTTTATTTGTGAAATTTAATGCATTTTCTAGACTAGTGGCAACAATTAAGTTTTTTGTTTTATGTTTTTTATCGTTACTTATCAATATAATCTCATTATTTACTTTTTTTATTTCTTTTATATTTTCACCTAAGAATACTTTAGAGTTATTTTTTTCTATAAATCCTAAAAATTGATTTTGAATTATTTTTGTAAATGGTTCAATCCAGTAACATATTGAAATGTTTTTCTTAGGTTTGAAAATCATTGTTTGAAACAAGTTTGAGAAATGTAAAGTAGATATTTTTTCTAAGTCTTGATTGAATGCTGGTTTACAAATAATACTCCAAAATTTTGTAATTGTTTCATTATTTTGATTATTTCTATATAACCAATTTATTACTTTTTCTTCTTCATTTTTATTATGTTTCAATAATCGTAATTTTATTAATCCGTAAATCACTCTAAATCTATTGGTTAGATTGATGTTTTTGTAACCTAATATTGCAAATAGTATAGAAAATGGGAATATTTTAAAATTTGATTTAATATGAAATTTTTTATTATTTTCAATAATTGGTATGTTTAGATTTTGATTAACTTTGATTTTATCCATAACATCTAGTTTTTCTAAAATATAAATAAAATTTTTATAGCTATCTAAAAAAATATGTTGTCCTATATCTATGAATTCATCATTGCTACTTATTGAACCAGCTCTTCCGCCTAAGTTTTTTTTTGATTCAAATATTTCTACTATGTAACCTTTTTCAATTAAAGAAATAGCTGATGCTATTCCTGCAATTCCTCCTCCTATTATTGATACTTTTTCTTTTTTCATTATTTATTAAATAAAATTGATTTAATAATTGATAGCGTTATTATCCAAATTTTTTCATATTTACTAGTTTTTGGTTTATTATTTAATATTTTCAAACCGTCTTTTTCAATTTTATTTAAAACTTTTTCACCTGAAGACAAAAATATTTGAATGATTATTTTATCTTTTAGACTTAACCATTGAGGTAATTCTTTACCTTGTTTATATAATTCTCTATTAAATCTAACCATTTCTTTAATGATTTTTTTTAAAGCATTTTTACTTTTATTACTATATTTATATTTTTCATTAAAAATTTCATCAGTTACTCCATATTTTTTCAATAAATCTTGAGGAATATAACATCTATTTGTTTTTTTATCTTTAACTAAATCTTGTAAAAAATTTGTTATTTGTAAACCTGAACAAATTTGATTTGATAGAAGAATTAGCTTTTCACTTTTATACCCCATTGTATTTAATACGATTTCTCCAACTGGATTTGCAGAGTAAGAACAATAATTAAGTAAATCATCAAAAGTGTTATATTTTTGTATTTTTTGATCCATTAGGTTTGCTTGAATTAGGCGATTGAATGTTTTAAATTCTAAATTATTATTTGTAATTGTATTTTGCAACGCTACAAATACAGGCAATGAGGCTTTTTTTTCAAAAGCTTTCTTTAATTCTTTTTCCCAAATTTTCAATTCTTCTAATCTGTTACCACTAGAATCGTCACCAATATAATCTACTCCTCTACAAAAAGCATATATAGCTGCATAATCGTCCATAGATGCCTTGCCTAGGAAAAATAAGAATATAGGGAAATTTTCGTAATTTCTATTTATTATTTTGTAGCATATCTTTATAGATTCCTTCAAAGAATCTTTTTTGTTTGCTTTATTAATTTGAAATAAAAGCTTATGCATATTAATTTATTTTTGATAGTTGGATGATTATTTTTTTCTCATTAATTTCAGTTAAGATTTTTTTTACATAAAATTTAGTAAAAACTATTGAATTGATATAAAAAATAATTTTTTTAAAAAAATTATTTTCCTCATGATTTATTATTTGATATTTATTGTTTATTAATCTTAAAAAAGTATATTTATTCTTTAAATTTAATTCATAAATTATTTTGAGAATTTCTGCTGAATTATTATCTATCAAAGTAACTTTTATTTTTTTTTGAATCCATCTTATAGCTCTTTTTCTTTTTTTAATATTTTGACTATATTTAAGTTGAGCTGAAGAGGCTATTACATGTTGTATACAATTTTCTTCAAGCATTTTACATATATTAAAATTTAATCTTTCAGAAGACTCTAGCCATTTATCTGCTCTTGGAACACTCCAATCTATAGGTTTAGAACTAATCATAATTGATTCTTTACCTATCGCAATTGTGTTGTTATTGATAACTTTGCTAGTTTGAATTCCAAAATCTATTGATATTATATTTTTTGGATTATTTTCAATAATTAGTTTTTTTAGTTCTTCATAATCAGAGTTTTCTTTTAAGCTATAAAAAATTGCTTCTTTGCTATTTATATAAGTTCCAAAAGTTTTATTTAAAATAATTAAGTTCATTTATTTAACTCTGTACATCAAAAAATAATTAATTTTTTTAAAAATATTTTTATGTATTGTATCTATATCTAAATCTTTAATAGTCTTACTACATTCTTTATATATATATATTAATTTAGCATCACAAAATTTTTTTATATTATATTTATCCATATAGTTTAAGATTACATCTTTTGATTTATCGTTTATATTTTCAGAATTAAAAATTTCTTTTATGTGTTTATTATCTTTCTTATCAGAAGTTTCAATTAATTTTAGAATTGGTAATGACTTCTTCTTTTTAATAATATCGCTTCCTACTGGTTTTCCTAGATTATGATCTCCCCATATACCTAAATAATCATCTTTTATTTGAAACATATGTCCAAAAAGTTTTCCTATTTTTGAAAAATTTAGTAAGTTTTTTTCATTAGTATTTTCTATATTTGAACCAATAATAGCTGATGTTTCTATCAATGCTCCTGTTTTTTTTTCAATCATACTTGTGTAATTATCTACTGAAATGTTAAAATTTGACTCAAATGATATATCTAAATATTGGCCTTCTATTACGGCTAAGCATGTTTTATTTATTAATTTTCTAAGATAAATTTTTTTGTCATCATACTTTTTTTCTATCAAATCTAGTGATTTACTTGCCAATGCATGCATTGATGAGCCAGAAATAATTCCTATTGGTTCACCCCAAATTTTCCAAACAGTTTTTCTATTTCTTCTTATCTCATCTCTGTCTTCTATGTCATCATGAATCAATGAAAAATTATGAAAAAGTTCTATCGACATAGCTAATGGTAAAATATTTTCATTTTTTCCACCTAAAGATTCGTTAATTAGCATCATTAATGAAGGCCTAAATGATTTACCTGAAATATCTGTTTTTCTCCCTTTATCATCTTTCCATCCAAGAAAGTATTCATGAGTTTCATATAGTTCATTATTTAGATTTTTGTAAAACAATTTAGTATAAGCATTAAGCATATGTTGATAGTTTTCAAAAATTTTAGGTAATTCTGCTTTGATCATTAAAAAAAATAAAGTTATTGTTGTGGTTTTAAATTATATATCTCAATCCTTATATATAACAATAGGAGTAAATCCCTGTATGTAGTTAATTTTATTTTATAACTAGCTTATAAGATAATATGGTTAATGGTTTATATATAATCTTAATAATATGTTATAATTTTATTAACACAAGTAAGGGTAGCATTATCAGTTTTTCTAGAGAAGATCCAGTTTATGCAATTGGAATTGTTTCAAAAATGGTTGGATTGCATCAGCAAACATTGAGAAATTACGAAAGATGGAATTTAATTGTTCCTTATCGATCTCCAGGTGGGACTAGATACTATTCAATTGTTGATATAGAAAAAATAGAAAAAGTTAAAGACTGGATAGATAAATTTGGAATAAATAGAGCGGGGATTGAAATAATTACAGAATTAATGAAGCAAATCCTTGGTTTGGAAAATAAAATCAATTTTCTTGAATCTGAATTATTAAGATATAAAAGTAGAGGCTATATGAAAGAATTACCCGAAAGGAATGAGAAATACATATGATTACATCTGAAATATGGCTTGAAGGAACAATGGATGATAATTTGAAAGAAGCTTATCAAGTTGGGAGGCATTTTGTAGATCAAGTTTATAAAAGTCATTATTATACATTGGACCATTTGATGTTAGCGCTTTTAGATAATAAAAGAGCCGTTGAAGTTTTGTTAACTGCTTTAGATGCTCCTGAACAGAGAAAAAAGAAATTTTTAGTTTCTTATAAATCTAAAATTAGTCAAAAAATAAAATCTATGGGTAAATATGAATCTTTAGATTTTGTGCCAGATTTCATGAAACCAGTTTATGATTTTGCGTTAAATCAGGCAGAATTTAATCATATTCAAGAAATTTCTGTAGATTTGGTATTGATGGGAATTATTCAAATAGTAAAGAATTATCCATATGAAATGCCTTTTGAGACTCAAAACCTTATTATTGGTTCAAGGCTTACATTAGGTAATTTAGCTACTGCTATAAATGTTGTAAATTCTCATAAAAATACAATTTATAATAATCAAGAATTATCTGAAAATGATGATAAAACTAATGATGTTATAAAAGATGAAATTGAATCAAAAACCAAAAATACGTATGAAAATCTTGAAAAATATTCTATAGACCTTACCGAGTTAGCCAAAGAAAATCTTTTAGATCCTATAATAGGAAGAGAATCTGAAATCAAGAGAGTCCAGCAAATCCTTTCTAGAAGAACAAAAAACAACCCTGTAGTAATTGGCGATGCAGGTGTGGGAAAAACCGCTATCGCAGAAGGTTTAGCTTTGAATATTGTGGGTGGAAATGTTCCTGAGTCTATGAAAAATAAAAGATTATTATCACTTCAACTAGGACAATTATTAGCAGGTTCTGGAGTAAGAGGAGAATTTGAGGAAAGATTGCAGTCTATTTTAAAAGAGATGGAAGAAGCAAAAGGCGAAATAATTCTTTTTATTGATGAGATACATACTGTAGTCGGTGCTGGATCTGCTGGAGGAGCATTAGATGCTTCGAATATGATGAAGCCAGCTTTGGCTAGAGGAAAACTACAAACTATTGGAGCCACTACTCCAGAAGAATATAGAAAATATATTGAATCAGATCAAGCTTTAGAAAGAAGATTTTCACCTGTAATTATAAAAGAACCCAATATTGATGATTCAATAAGTATGCTTGAAGGATTAAGATCTAAATATGAAAATCATCACGGTTTAAAAATTTCAGATAATGCAATTAAATCTTCAGTAATTCTTTCAGATAGATATATGAAAAATAGATTTTTACCTGATAAAGCCATAGATCTGATGGATGAGGCTTTAGCAAGGGCTAATATAGATAATCCTGTTATTCCTACTCAAATTTTAGAATATGATCAAGAAATTGAAAAATATCAAGAAGAAGAAGATTTTCTTTTTTCTCAAAATAGTGACACTGAAGCAGATACTATTAGAGAGAAAAGAATAATGCTATTAGAAAAAAGAAAAAAAGAATTTGAAAAATGGAAATTTAATAATGTACTTATAGAAATAGTGGAATCAGATCATATTGCAAAAATAGTTGCTGATAAAACTGGTATTCCTGTTAATAATTTAATTGAAAAAGAAGCTAATAAGCTCTTAAAACTAGAAAAAAGATTACATGAAAGAATTATTGGTCAATCTCAAGCAGTGGAAAGTATTGCTAACGCTATAAGAAGAAGTAGAGCTGGATTGCAAGATCCTACTAAACCTATTGGATCATTCATTTTTTTAGGACCAACAGGTGTAGGAAAAACAGAACTAGCAAAATCATTAGCTGAATTTTTATTTGATAATGAAAATAGTATGATACGAATTGATATGTCTGAATATAAAGAAAGTTATTCTATGGCGAGACTTATAGGAGCTCCTCCTGGATATGTTGGTTATGATGATGCGGGTCAATTGACAGAAGCTGTAAGAAGAAATCCTTATAGTGTAATTTTATTAGATGAAGTTGAAAAAGCACATCAAGATATTTTTAATATTTTACTTCAAGTTTTAGATGATGGCAGATTAACAGATGGTCAAGGAAGAACTATAGATTTTACTAATACTGTAATTATAATGACTTCAAATCTAGGTAGTAATATAGTTGGGAAAGAAGCTTTAGGGTTTGTAAAAAAATCTGTAGACTCATCCAATGAAATCAAAAATGAAGTACAAGATTCTCTAAAAGCCTATTTTAGGCCAGAATTTTTAAATAGAATAGATGAAATTATTATTTTTGATTCTTTGACTAAAGAAGATTTATTCAAAATAGTTGATAAAGTTTTTGATGAATTAACTTGCAAATTACTTAAAATGAAAATTGATCTTCAAACTGGTAAAAAAGTTAAAGAATGGATTGCAAATAGAGGTTTTGATAAATTTTATGGTGCAAGACCCTTAAAAAGGTTATTACAAAAAGAAGTAGAAAATAAAATATCAAAAATGATTATTGCTAAAGAAGTTAAAGAAGGCAATACTTTATCACTTAGACTAAAAGATGATGAAATAATAGTTTCAAAGAAAAAAAATAATTAATGTGATTGAAGAAAAATTAAACAAAAATGTTACTATAGTAATTTTAGCCGCTGGAGATTCTCAAAGGTTTAATGAAGATAAGGTTTTTTTTGATATCAATGGAATTTCTGTAGCTGAAAAAACTCTTAATACTATAAAATCATTAGAATTTATAGATTCTATAATAATAGTCTGTTCGGGTACTAATAAATCTAAATTTCAAGATTTACTTGCAAAAAAAAATATTAATAGTAAAAAAATACATACAACTATCGGTTCAGACACTAGAGCAGGATCTTTAATTAATGGACTAAAATTATTGAAACAGAAAAAAATCAAATCTGATTATATAATTATCCAAGATGTAGCAAGACCTTTTACATCAGAAAGTATTTATCTAGAAGGTATTGAAGCATTAAGTAAAAATGATGCAGTTATATTTGGACTACAACCCACAGATACTGTAAAAATTATTGATGAAAATAGTTATGTTTTAAAAAGCTTAGATCGTAATACTCTTGTTAATATACAAACCCCTCAGTTTTTTAAATCAGAAGTTCTTTATAAAAATATTGATTTAATATCAAATAGTAATTTTGATTTAACTAATATTACTGATGATTCTTCCTTTCTAAATCCATCTTCTTATAAGATAAAAGTTTTAAAAGGTGATGAAAAAAATATTAAAATTACTACTCAAAATGATGTAAATAATACTCAATCTATTTTTTATGGCATTGGTTTTGATGTACATAAATTAGTTCCATCAAAAAGTTTGAGAATAGGTGGAGTTGATATTGATTACCCTTATAAGTTACAAGGACATTCTGATGGAGATGTTTTGATACATTCAATAATTGACTCAATTTTAGGAGGCTGTAATTTAGGCGACATAGGAATGTATTACCCTTCTGAAAACAAATCAATAAAAAATATAGACTCAACAGAAATGTTGAAAAATATTTCTGTTTTATGTAAAGAAAAAAATTATGAAATAATATATGTTGATAACACAATTATTGCCCAAAAACCTAAAATGTTGGGTTATATAAATGAGATGAAAAATATAATTAGTAATTTATTAAATATTCATGTAAAAAATATAAATATTAAAAGTACTACTACGGATAAAATGGGTATAATTGGTACAGAAAAAGCAATTGCAGCTCAATCTATAACAACTATAAAGAAAATAAAATAATCTGATGATTTTATATAATACACTTACTAGAAATAAAGAAGAATTAACCCAAAAAAAAATTAATATGTATGTTTGTGGAGTCACTGTTTACGATAGACCACATTTAGGACATGCATTATCTACAATAACTTTTGATGTTCTTCATAGATATCTTGAATATAAAGGATTTACAGTTAAGCGTGTTCAAAATTTTACAGACGTTGACGATAAGATAATTAATAAATCAAAAGAACTTAAAATTTCTACCATAGATGTAGCAGAAAAATATATTAAATCATTTTTCGAAGATATGGATGCTTTAGGTGTTAGAAGAGCTGATGTCCATCCAAGAGCAACAGATGATATGAATGAAATTATAGAATTGATTTCAAATTTAATTGAAAAAAAGGCAGCTTATGTTTCAAATGGAAGTGTATATTTTGATGTCTCATACGCATCAGATTACGGTAAACTTTCAAGGCGAACTTTAGAAGACGAAATAGATGGTACAAGAATTGATAATGATCCAGACAAATTGAAGGCAGCAGATTTTGCATTATGGAAAATGGTTCCTAAAAACGAAACACATTGGAATAGTCCTTGGGGGATAGGTAGGCCAGGTTGGCATATAGAGTGCTCAGCAATGGTTAGAAAGCATTTAGGAGAGACAATTGATATTCATGGAGGTGGATTAGATCTAATTTTTCCTCATCATGAAAATGAAATTGTTCAAAGTGAATCTGCTACTGAAGCTAAACCTTTTGCAAAATTATGGGTTCATAATGGATTATTGAAAAGATCTGGTGATGAAAAAATGAGTAAATCTTTGGGTAATTCATTTGATGTAAGAGATGCTTTAAAGCTATATTCTGGTAATTCAATAAGACTTTGGATCTTACAAAGTCATTATAGGCAACCAACTACCTTAGATGATGATTCTTTGAAAGTTGCTCAAAAATCTTTCCAAAGAATTGAGAGAGTTTTATTTTTAGAAGGTAAGGAAGGGTTTGATATTAGTAATTTTTTAAATAGATTTGAAAATGCAATGAATAATGATTTGGGAACTCCATCTGCTATAGCCACTATTTTTGATTTAGTACATGAAATAAATAAATCATATTCAGAAAAAAAAGGAATACTAGAAGGGAAAGAATTATTAAAAAAAATGTTATTTATTTTAGGGTTTACTGCTATAGAAAAAAAACTTAATGATAATGAAATTATGTCTTTAATTAATAAACGAAATGCTTTAAGATTGGAAAAAAAATATAGTGAAGCTGATAAGATTAGAGAAGAATTATTATTGAAAAGTATTGAAATTCTTGATTCTAAAGATGGTACTTCTTACAGATATATTTAGAATCTTACATTTAATACAGCGATTCCCACAAAAACAATAATTAAGACTATAGTTAATCTAAATAAAATTCGTTCAATACCTCTCCTAGATCTATAAGACCCATCAGATTGACCGAATAAACCTGTACTACTTCCTCTAGTTTGAAGTAAAATTATTATTACAATTATTATTGCAAAAACCATCATTAATATTGAGAAAATTGCATCCAATTTTTTTTCTTTCTTTTTATTTTTTTTGTTCTAGTAAAATAGTTATTATTTCTTCTGAAGTTACAGGGTCAGCTTGTCCTTTTGTTTCCCTCATAACTTGTCCAAGAAGAAATTTCTTTGATTGTTCTCTTCCTGCTTTAAAGTCTTCAACAGCCTTAGGGTTATTTTCAATTATATTATTAATTTTCTTTTCTAGTTCTTCACTATTTGATATTATTGCTAAATTTTTCTTTGAAATTATTTCATTTGGTAAATTTCCAGTAACCCACATTTCTTCAAAAACAGTTTTTAATATTTTATTATTAATTTTATTTTCTTTATAGCTTACAACTAAATCAACTAAATCTTCAGCTCTAAACTTTATTTCTGAAATATTCTTACTTGTATCAATATTTAATAATCTATTAAATTCTCCATTCATTAAATTTGCCACATATTTAATAGTTTCATTATTTTTATAAATTTCAGGTAATTTCAGTACTGTTTTTTCAAAAAAGTCTGAGAAATTTATTTCATTAGCTAGTAAATTTGCATCATAAGGACTTAATCCATAGTCGTTTAAGTATTTGGTTTTCCTTTTTTCAGGTAAAGTTGGAATCTTATTTTTAATTTCTTCAATCCATTTATTTTCAATTATTAAAGGAGGTATGTCTGGTTCAGGAAAATACCTATAGTCAATTGATTCTTCTTTTGTTCTTTGTGATATTGTAATAGCCTTTTCTTCAGACCAACCTCTTGTCTCTTGAATGATTTTTTCTTTTGTTTCTATACAATTTATTTGTCTTTTTATTTCATAATCTACTGCATTTGCTACAGCTGAAATTCTATTCATATTTTTAATTTCAACTTTTGTTCCTAGTAATTTAGAACCTTTTTCTCTAATACTAATATTTGCATCACATCTAAAAGATCCTTCTTCCATATTTGCTGATCCCACTCCTATATAACGAATTATTTGCTGCAACTTTTCAATATATTCTATTACTTCTTTAGATGAACTTAAATCAGGTTCTGTAACAATTTCCATCAATGGAGTACCTGATCTATTTATATCTAAAAGACTGTAATTTGAGCTACTATTATTTATATGAGTCAGTTTTGCAACATCCTCTTCCATGTGAACTCTATTGATTCGAATTTTTTTAGTTTTAGAAACAGTTAAAAATCCTTCGGTGCATATAGGTTCATCAAATTGAGATATTTGATAACCTTTCATCAAATCTGGATAAAAATATTGCTTCCTATCAAATTTAGTGAAATTAGAAACTCCACAATCCAGAGCTAACCCAATTTTTATGGCGCTTTCGACTGCTTTTATATTTACCACGGGTAAAGCGCCTGGTAATCCCATAGAAGTGGGATCCGCATATGTATTTGGCTCTGTATTTTGATATTTTGAACTAGACTGACTAAACATTTTAGAGTTTGTGTTTAGTTGAACATGTGTTTCTAATCCTATTACTGCTTCAAACTGCATATGTATATTAATTGTGAAATTTTAAATTAGGCCTAAGAAAACATTTTATATTAGATATTATAAGAATATAATAATACTTAACAAGATTAATTATAAATAATTATTAATAAATAAAATTTCAGGAGATTAATATATGCCAACACCTGACAGTATTTCTAGAGAAACTGATCTTTCAGGAATAGAATATAAATGGGGTTTTTCTACTGATGTAGAAACTGAATTAGCTCCAAAAGGAATTAATGAATCTATTGTAGAGCTGATTTCTAATAAAAAACAAGAACCTTCATGGATGCTTGAATGGAGACTAAGAGCTTTTAGACACTGGGAAAAAATAAGAAAAAACCATAAAGAGCCTACTTGGGCTAAAATTAAATACCCACCGATTGATTATCAAGATATTTATTATTATGCAGCTCCAAAGTCAATGTCTGATTCTCCAAAATCATTAGATGATGTTGATCCAAAGATGCTAGAAACATTTGAAAAGCTTGGAATTCCTATCAATGAAAGAGCTAAACTTGCAGGAGTGGCTGTAGATGCAGTTTTTGACTCAGTATCAGTAGCTAATACATTAGATGATCAATTGAAAGATTTAGGTATAATATTTTGTTCTTTCAATGAAGCTTTGAAAAAACATCCTGATTTAGTTAAGAAATATATGGGTTCAGTTGTGCCGTATTCTGATAATTTTTTTGCATCATTAAATTCAGCTGTTTTTTCAGATGGTTCTTTTGCTTACATACCGCCTGGTGTTAAATGTCCAATAGAATTGATGACTTATTTTAGAATTAATACTGAAGGTTCGGGTCAGTTTGAAAGAACTTTGATTATTGCTGATGAAGGAGCTTCTGTTTCTTATTTAGAAGGTTGTACTGCTCCATTTAGAAAAACTTCTCAATTACATGCTGCAGTAGTAGAATTAATAGCTTTAGAAAAGTCTGAAATAAAATATTCAACTGTTCAAAATTGGTTTCCTGGTACAAAAGAAGGTGAAGGTGGAGTGTATAACTTTGTTACAAAAAGAGGAAAAGCAAGTAAAGATTCAAAAATTTCTTGGACTCAAGTTGAAACAGGCTCAGCCATTACATGGAAATATCCATCAGTTATACTCCAGGGAGATAATTCAGTTGGAGAATTTTATTCAGTTGCAATGACTAATAATTACCAACAAGCAGATACTGGAACAAAAATGATCCATATAGGGAAAAATACTAAGTCAACAGTTGTTGCAAAGGGTATATCTGCTGGAAAAGGACAAAATACTTATAGAGGTCAAATTAAAATAATGCCTTCTGCAGAAGGTGCGATGAATCATACACAATGTGATTCTCTTTTAATTGGTGATCAATGTGGAGCTCATACTGTTCCTTATATTGAAGTAAAAAATTCATCTGCTAGATTGGAACATGAAGCTTCCACTTCTAAAGTATCTGAAGATCAGCTTTTTTATTTGATGTCACGTGGATTATCTGAAGAAGAAGCAAATCATATGATAATTACAGGTTGGAGTAAAGATGTTATTAAAGAACTTCCTTTTGAATTTGCTTTAGAAGCCTCTCAGCTTTTAAAAGTTAGTTTAGAAGGCGCAGTGGGCTAATAGTTCTAAAAAATTATATTTTTTAGTTACATATTTCATAAAGGAGAAAAAATTTGTTAAAAATAAAAAATCTTAAAGCTAAAGTTATTGAAAATGATGATTTGATTTTAAAAGGGATCAATCTATCAGTTAATAAAGGTGAAGTTCACGCAATTATGGGCCCAAATGGATCAGGTAAAAGTACATTAGCTAATGTACTAGCAGGAAGACCAGATTACGAAATTACTGAAGGTGAAGTTAAATTTGAATCAAAAATAATCAATAATTTACCTCCTGATGAAAGATCACATTTAGGTATTTTCTTGGCTTTTCAATACCCATCTGAGATCCCTGGAGTAAGATCTTTTCAAATGCTAAAAGCGTCAATTGATGCAAAAAAGGAATACTTTAAAGAAAAAAAACTTACAGTAAGGGAATTTTCTAAAATTTATGATCAAAAGGTTAAAGATATTGGAATTGATATAGATTTAACCAAAAGATCTTTAAATTTTGGTTTTTCTGGAGGAGAAAAGAAAAAAAATGAAATATTACAATTATCCGTGCTAGAACCTAGATTAGCTATATTAGATGAAACTGACTCAGGTTTAGATGTGGATGCATTGAGAGAAGTTTCAGAAGGAGTCAATTCTATGTTGTCTAAGGATAGATCTTTTATAATAGTCACTCACTATCAAAGAATATTAAACTATATAACCCCAGATTTTGTACATATCCTAATCGATGGGAAAATAGTTAAATCAGGTAATAAAGAATTAGCTCTAGATATTGAAAATAATGGTTATGAAAAAATAATTTCTGAAGTAAGTAATTAAAATGTCTTATACTAAATCTTTAAATAAATTTAATAATATTTATAATAAAAATATTATTTTGAACGATGATATTAAAAAAATCAAACAAAATGCTTGGGATTTGTTTAATAAAACGGGTCTTCCTCCTAGTATGCATACGACTGAACTTTGGAAATATACTAATTTTTCTGATTTGAAAAAATTAGATTTTGATAATTCACATAAAACTAATTTTGTAGTAAAAGATAAATTGAATATTTTAAAAGATGATCAATGGAATAATATATTTATTATAAATGGTTTTTTTGACAAATCTCAATCTAATTATTCAAAGGAAATTATAGTAGAAAACTTTTCAAATCTAAACAAATTGAAATATTTAATTAAAAAAATTGGATCCATTGCTGATGATGCTGAAAATGAATTTATTTCTTTAAATTCTTCACTTATGCAAGATCCAGTATTTATTTCAATTGATAATGAAAACATAGAAAAAAATATAAATATTGTTATGATAACTGTAGATCAAGATTCTAATTTCTGTAACTTTCCTAGAGTTTTTGTTGAAGCAAAATCAAAAACTAATTCTACTGTTGTGGAAACATATGTAAACCTTGCTGATACAGAAAGCAAAAACCTTACTGTTCCTGTTATTGAGTATTTATTAGAAGAAGAATCTAAATTAAGCCATAAACATATACAATTAGATACTGGAAAATCTTTCCTTTTTCATTTTGATAGAATTTTACAGAATAAGAATTCTAGTTTTAATTCTACTTCTTATTCTAATGCTGGATTGCTTTCAAGATATGATATACATAGTAATTTAAATGGTATTGATTCAGATTGTAACTTTCATGGTTTATATATTACTGATAAAAACGAACAGCAAGAAAATGAAATTTCAATTACTCATTCAGTTCCTAAATGTTCGAGTGATCAAATGTTTAAAGGTATTTTAGCAGGAGAATCAAAAGCTGTTTTCAGTGGAAAAGTTCTTGTAAAAAAAGATGCACAAAAAACTAAAGCTTTTCAAAAAGATCTTAATTTTTTACTATCAAAAAAAGCTGAAGTCTATACTAAGCCAAGTCTTGAAATCTACGCTGATGATGTTATATGTAGTCATGGAGCTACTGCTGGTAATATGGACACTAATATGTTGTTTTATTTGCAAAGTAGAGGAATTAATGAAGATGAAGCAACATCAATGTTAATAAGAGGGTTTGCTCAGGAAATAATTGAAGAATTTGATGATGAAATTATAATTTCTTTTTTAGAAAAAATTCTAAATAGTAAAATTAAAACATTAGATATAGAAGGAATTATTTAAATATATGGTTAATGATGAACTTAATGAAATGTATGAGGAAATAGTTATGGATCATTATCGTAACCCTAGAAATACAGAATTAATTGTAAAACCTGATTACGATGTTGAGAAAAATAACCCTTTTTGTGGGGATGAGATTAGAATACAAATATTAATTGATAAAGATGATAAATCTAAAATTAGTGTAACAGGTAGAGGCTGCGCCATATCTCAAGCATCAGGATCTTTAATGGCAGAAACAATAAATTTACAGCCTTTTAATGATCTTCAAGAAAATATTGATATTTTTCGTAAACTAATTAAAAGTGAAGATTTATCTGAAGCTGAATTAGATAAACTTGGAGATGTTTCAGCTTTATCTGGAGTAAGGAAATTTCCAGTTAGAATTAAATGTGCAATGCTATCTTGGGTTGCTTTAGAAGAAATACTTAGTAAAAAAACTAAATAAGTATAGTTTTCTTTAAACCTTCCTTGATTCCAATAAATTTTTTTATACCCGTTATTTCTTTTAATTTTGTATTATTTAGATAAATTTTATTTATTTCACCTTCTCTAAAGTCTAAAAAATTTGGAGATTTATTATATTTTAAATGTTTACTCAAAATTTTAAAAATTTCAATAATGCTAACTTCTTTATTACTTGATGCGTTTACTATACATTTAATTCTTTTTTCAGAAATAATATTTATTATATTTACTAAGTCATCTATAAATATATAATCCCTTGATGAAGAACCATTTCCAAAAATATTTATTTCTTCATTTTTTTTCATGAGATCAATAAATTTTGGTATAACGTTATCACTTTTTTGGTTCGGACCATATATATTAGATGGTCTTATTATAGAATAGTCTATTTTATTATAATCAAGAATTTTTTTTGTTAAAATTTCTCCTTCATTTTTTGAAATACCATATGTAGAAACAGGTTTTATTTGATGTTCTTCATCAACAGGCAAATAAATAGGATTACCATATATTGCTCCACCAGATGAAATAAACACAAAAAAACATTTTTTTAATTTTTTAATTCCATTTAAAATATTTTTTGTTCCTTCAATATTGATTCTTTTAGTTTTTGAAGGATTTTTTATTGAATTAATCACACTAGTTTGAGCTGCACAATGTATAACTATATCTGGTTTAAAGTCTTCAAAAATTTTACTTATGGTTTTTGAATTAATATCTATATTTATAAATTTAGAATTAATATGTTTATTAATATCTTTTTTACTGCGAGTATTAGAGGACAAATTATCAATTATTAGTAATTTATTAGTTTGATTTAATTCATTGAAAATAGAAAATCCTAAAAATCCTAAACCACCTGTAATAATAATTTTTTTATTTTTTAACATAACGATACTTTATGAGTAGATCACAACTTTATTCATTGGATATCTTTTAGAAATCAATTGAGAGTGTTCAAAAACATCTAAAGATTTATCATATTCTTGATCAGAAATTTCAATTCCTGAATCCCAAGTTTTAAGCACTTGATAATCTTTTATAGCTTCTGTTATAGACTCTAGACTAAAGGTTTCAAAATGATTTTTTATTAATTTTCCTATATCAATCGGGTCTGAAGTATTAACCCATTTTTTTGCTTTTTCAAAAGCTCTAGAAACCTTTTTGCCATCTTCAGATTTTATCCATTTCTCTTCAGCGCAAAGACTAGAAAAAGCAACTGGACCAATGATTTCTCCAATAGATTTTATAATTTTACCTTGATTTTCTCTACCAAGTTCATGTGGGTAAGCACCTTGCTCATGAAAAAAACCCTTTTTCTCTTTTTTATATCTATAAATCATTTCAGGTGTTGATAATGATTCATTAGACACATTTGGTATTTCAAATATATTAATATTTTTTTTAGATAACGCATATGACAACATTGCTTCAGGTTGGCCACCTTTAACATAATAGAATGGATCTTTATATAAATCATTCCATTTAAATTGTTCCAAATTTTTAGAAATTATAAAAAATCCATCTCTTGAATTTATTGATGCAAAATGTTTTATTGTAGATTCTGGATTTTTTTTTAATAAATTCCAACTTCCAGAAACTGCTGATTGAGCAACGTCTATCTCATTTGATTTTATTTTTTCATATATATTAATATTTTCATTTGGTTTATGATAAATACCTTTTAGATCTTCTTCTTCAAGAAAATTACCATTTATCATTGCTAATAGTGGGCTATAAAAAACTGCATGTCTTGAAGCAGTTATATTTATTTTTTTCATAAGGTTCCTTTTTTAAAGAAGATTAAGTTAATTTAATAGTGTATTTTTGAGAACATTCTATAATAAAATTACTTTAAAATTCATGGATAAAGGCTCACTTGTCAAGATTTTCTAAAAATAAAAATTCTCTTCGTCAAATTGAAGGAAGACATGCAGTAATTGAAACTTTATTATCACAAAAAAAAGTTTCTCATATTGATATTTCTAACTCTACAGATGAAGGTGATCAAATAAAAAAAATAATTAATCTTGCACAAGAAGTAAATATAACCTTAAATTTTTTAGATAAAAAAAATATAGAAAAAAAATCTGCAACAAAAAAATCACAAGGTGTTATTTTGTATCTAGACGATAATCATCAATCATCTGTTGAAGATATGATATTTTTAGCTGATAGTAAAAAAGAAGTTCCATTTCTTATATTTCTTGATAGAGTACAAGATCCTCATAATTTAGGCGCTATAGCTAGATCAGCTGAAGTTTTTGGTATACACGGAATAATAGTACCATCCAAAGAATCTGCAAAAATTTCCCCTGGTGCTATAAGAGCTTCTGCTGGAGCTTTGGAACATATAAATTTCACTATAGTTAATTCTATTAATAAAACTATCAATTATCTTAAAAAATTAAATTTTCAAATTATTTCTTTAGATATGGATGGCGAAGATATAAATAATTTTAAAATAGATACCTCGCTTCCAACTGTACTAATAGTTGGAAGTGAGCATAACGGTGTGAGTAAAACTATCATAGAAAATTCAGATTACACCGTATCTATTCCTATGAAAGGTGAAATTTCTTCTTTAAATGTATCAGTTGCTACAGGTATAACACTTTATGAGTTATGCGCAAAAAATATACATAATGGATAAGAAACTTTTTTTTATTGTATTTCCAGTTGTATTTACTGCCAATATTTATCTTTTAGATTTCAATACAACGATTTTAGCAATACCTTCCATAGCAGATGAGTTTGATCTATCCTTAAAACCTGCTTCTTGGATCATACTTTCATCTTCAATAGTTATGACTGCATTTTTAATGCCTATAGGAAGAGTTGCAGACCTGATTAATAGGAAATTTTTTTATATATTGTCATTGATAATTTATTTAATTGGAATAATCCTGGCCAGTTATTCTAACAATGTATATGTTCTAATTTTTTTTAAGATTATAGCTTCTATAGGCTCTGTAGGGTCTTCTATAATGATGTTTGTTGTTATTACATCAACTTTTCCTAAAAAATATCAGGGGTTAGGTTTAAGTATTATTACAACTTCTGTAGCCTTAGGAATGATGGTTTCTCCTTTTCTTGGAGGTTTACTTTTAGATAACTATGGCTGGAGATTTGCTTATAAATTCATATTTTTTATTGGTTTATTTACAGTTTTAATGGCTTTGGTATTTGTACCTAAATTAGAAAAACCTAAAATAGATATAAATCCTTTTGATATTAAAGGAATGATTTATTTTGTAATATTCATGACTCTGTTTGTATTTATTATTAATGATCCTTTCTCTTTTGGATTTTTTTCACTTATACATTTTTTACAAATTATAGTTTTTTTATTTTTTGTTTTAATATTTTATAAACATGAAAAAAATACTTTAAAACCCATATTAAATTTTGATGATTATAAAAACCCTCTTTATTTATGGGGGTCTATTTCTAGGATTTTAGGATTCGCTGGGTTTTCAATATTAATTTTTATAAATCCACTCTTTTTACAAAAAGTAATTGGTTTAAGTGAAAGTTCAACTGGTACAATTTTATTTTATTCAGGAATAGGGACAGTTATAGCATCAGCTATTTCAGGTAAGCTATCAGATAAATTTGGGCATAGAGTTTTTACAGTATCTGGAATGATGCTGTCTTTCATTTCAAATTTATCACTTTCTTTTTTAGCAAATGATTTTAATTTAAACCTTTTTACTTTATTTATGTTCATAAATGGCTTTGGAATAGGACTATGGATGGCTCCAAATATGAGTGCGGTATTGAGTAGCGTTACCAAAGATCAGTATAGTTCAGTTAGTGCATACTTAAATTTAATCAGAAATATTGGAATGGCTTTTGGACAAAGTCTGGCAGCTACAATACTGATTTTATTTATTGCTTCTAATTCAATAAACATTCAATTAAGTGAACTAAACTCTAAGTCTTCAGAAGAAGTTTTAGGTTTATTTACAAACGGATGGAGAGCAACATTAATAATTTCTAGTATTATTATTCTTATATCAGTTTTTGCATCATATAAAACAAAAGAGAGGTTGAAAAAATGAATTTATTAGAGAATAAAGTAGCAATAATTACTGGAGGAGGAACGGGAATAGGAAAAGCTATTGCTAAACTTTTTTGTTCTGAAAATGCTAAAGTTATTATTGCTTCGAGGAATAAAGAAAATTTAATTAATACAGTTAATGAGATTAGACAGACTGGAAATGAAATTATTGATTACTTCCAAACTGATATTACTAATACAGAAAATGTTGCTGATTTATTTTCATTTACTTTTAATAAATATGGACCATTGGATATATTAATAAATAATAGTGGAGTAATGGCTGGAAATTCAATAGATCAAGTTTCAGATGAACAATGGGAAAGTGTTATTTCAGTAAATGTTACGGGAACATTTAAATGTACAAGAGAAGGGTTTAAGTATATGAAATCCAATGGAGGCAAAATTATCAATATTGGGTCAATCGCTGGAGACTCACCTAGAATGTTTTCATCTCCTTACACAACAAGTAAGCATGCTGTTAAAGGATTAACCAAATCAGCTGCATTAGATGGAAGAGAATTTGGAATTTCTGTTAGTTGTTTGAATCCAGGTAATACTATGGTTGAACGAAGAGCTGATGGGAAATCAGCTACAGGAAAAGATGAAGGGCCTGAAGTATTATTAGATGCAAATGATATTGCTAGAACAGCACTATTAATGGCTTCATTGCCTAAAGGAACTAATATGTTAGATGCAACTGTTTTGCCTATAAAACAAGATTTTATAGGTAGAGGATAAAAATAAAATGTATAATAAAAAAAAATTAGGAGAAATATATGTATATATTAATGGTGAGATTAAAAGTAAAAGAAGACAAAACAAATGATTTTATAAAAGAATCAATTAGAGATTCTCATGGTTCAGTAATAAATGAACCTGGCTGTAGAAGATTTGATATTATTCAAGATCAAAATGATTCATCTTTATTTGCATTTTGTGAAATTTATGATGATGAAGATTCATTTAAAGCTCATAACAGTTATGAACATTTTAAAATTTGGGCAAAAAACACTAAGGATTTTTATGATTCAGAACCAGAAATTTCTTTTTGTAAACCCGTTTATCCAGTGGATAAAGTAAATTGGGATTCTATTAGAAAAGAAGCCTCACTAGATCCATATTTTTCAAACTCATCTCTAATGATTATTGCAGCTCCTCAGTTTGTAAAAAAACAAAATGTTGATGAATTTATTAAATCTATAACTCTAGATAGTATAGGATCAACAAATGAAGAACCTGGTTGTCTTAGATTTGATGTATATCAAAATGTTAATGACCCTACTGAATTATATTTATATGAAGTATATGTAAATGCGGATGCATTTGAATATCATAAATCTACTCCTCATATTAAGAAATGGAAAGATACTGTAAAAAATATGTACGATGAATCTAGAAAAGGTTCAGGTGCCAGAGTAGGTAAAAATATATGGCCACCAGATAATTGGTCATGGACTTCTGGACAAAGAAAATAATTACATAAGCACAAGAGGTTATATAAAAAATGAAAGTGACTGGTGTTAAAACTTATGTTATAGAAAATGAGCCAGGTATAAGAATGGGATCTACTTCCTTTGGAAATGATCAAGATGAAAAATTTTATGTTGGTGGTAAATATTTTTTAATTTTAGAACTTATGACAGATGAAGGAATTATTGGTCTCGGAGAGAAACTTACTGGAAGTTCCTTTACAGGTAAAATGACTTGGAAAGATTTCAAATCTCAAATACAATTAGTTCATGAGACAGTCGAACATTTTGTAATTGGAGAAAATCCATTTAATATTGAAAAAATCTATTACAATATGTATGCAGGAAGACATGATTATAGACTTCCAAGTTTACATTTTGGAATGGTTATTTCTGGAATTGAGATGGCTTTATGGGATATTATTGGAAAAGCAAATAATCAACCTATCTACAATATGCTAGGTGGTAAATGTTGGGATAAATTAAGATCTTATGCTTATATGCCACCAATACCTGAAGGAAAAGCTGAAAATGCGGGTAAAGTAGCTGAAAAATTACTTGAAGAAGGAAATACCGCTTGTAAATTTGATCCATTTCATCCTATAACGGGTGTTCCTAGAGATATTGGATTAAAAGAAATTACTTATGCTGAAGATATATTTAAAAGTATAAGATCAGCTGTTGGAAACGAGTTAGAAGTTGCTTTGGGAACACATGGCCAGCTTACCACTTATAGTGCAATAAGAGTTGCGAAAGCAATTGAACCTTATCAGCCTTTTTGGTTTGAAGAACCTGTATCTCCTGAAAATATTGATGAAATGGCTAGAGTTGCAGCCCATACAAGTATACCTATTGCAACAGGTGAGAGACTTGCAACTATTTTTCAATTTTCAGAGTTAATTAGAAAGCAAGCTGCACAAATTATACAAATCGATATAGGTCAAGCTGGAGGAATAATGGTAGGAAAAAAAGTAGCATCAATGGCTGAAGCGAGCTATGCAGTGATAGCTCCACATATGTTCTGTGGGCCAGTTGCAGCAGCAGCTGCACTTCAAGTTGCTACTTGTTCTCCAAATTTTATGATTGCAGAAGCTAATCAAGGATCCCTGCATAAAAAAATTTTTAAAGATCCTATTGTCTTTGCAGATGGATTTATAAAAGTTCCTACTGGGCCTGGATTAGGAGTAGAGTTTGATGAAAAAGTTTTAGCAGATCATATTGTCAGTTAAGATTTTTACAGTTTAATTGTATTAAAGCTAGACTTACCCATTAATGTACTGCTATGTTCTTTTCCTCCAAAATTTGCATCAGAGATCCACATTGTATTATTTTTTATAGACATTCCATGTGGATAAGGATCATCTTTATCTAATTGAATTTTTTCAATTATTGATCCGTCATTTACATCATATTTAATGATTTTTTTATTACTTGTGTGGGCGCACCAAATACCATCACCTTGTCTTGATAGTCCATGCAACCTTTCTTCATTAACTAAAAACTTACCTTCAATTTGATAATTTTCTGAATTTATTTTATAAATTGCTTTAGGGTTAAATGCTGTTACCCAAATTACTCCATTATCCCATTCTAATCCATGTACACCGCCTCCATCAGGGGTTGGAAAACTATCTACAAATTTGCCTGAAGTTATATCAAGTTTATATATAAGTCCTTTATGTGTATCTGTATGTCTAAAAGGTCTTGATTGTGTTCTACCATTTGACGCAGTCCAAATAAAACCTCCTCCAACAGTAATTCCAGAACCATTTTCGGTTATAGTCTCTATTTTTGTATTAATTTTTCCTTTTTCATCTAAAACATATATATTGTCCAATTCTTGATCTATGACATAAAGCCCGTTATCAGTCCATTGAAGCCCGTTTGGATGTTTACAAGGGGACTTAAAAATCTCAGTGCTTATCATTTCAACCTCGCTTAGCTTTAATATTGTGATTGTATATAAATAATGTCATAATTATATGAATTATATTATAAAAAATACAAATATATAAATAAGTGATATAACTATTGAAATATATAAAGAAGCGGTATAACTATTGAAAATATTCTCATTATTTAAGAAAAAAGATAAAGTTATGATATTTATTGATGGATCTAATCTTTATCATGTTCTATTAAAAAATTGTGGAAGAAGTGATCTGAAATTTTTAGATTTTGCTAATAAATTAACTGGCCCAAAAAGAAATTTAGAAAAAATTTATTATTATAATGTTAGACAAGAATTACAAGGTAAAATAAAAATTCCTGAAGAGCAACAGAAATTTCTAACGAGCTTGCGTAAAATTCCAAAGTTGGAAATTAAGTTAGGGATATGGAAAGAACAAAACGGTTCAATAGTTGAAAAAGGTGTAGATGTTATGCTCGCTACAGATTTAGTTCTACACGCTGTAAAAAATAACTTTGATACAGCTATTATTGTTAGTGGAGATGGAGATTTTTTTCCTGCTATGGAAACAGCAAAAAAAGAAGGCAAGAGAATTGAAGTTGCTGCTTTTGAGTCTAATATTTCTAAAGAAGCAACTGAATATAGTAATAATGTAATCAAGTTAAGAAAATCATTTTTCAATCATTTATGGATGCCTAAGAGAAATTATAAAAAATTAAATTTTAAAACCAAAAATGAATCAAACAACAATAGTAAAGTTAATCGTTCTCAAACTAAAAGAAGAAAAATTGTAAGTTAGTTTTATATGGATCGTGTACTTGGTATGTTCAGAATACCTCCCCAAATAATTTTTACAATTGTACCATTAGGACTGATAATAATGGGTGATAGTATTATTTATGTAATATTACCATCTAATTATGAGTTTTTTAAGATCAATTCTTTCATAGGTATTAACTCCGACTTTTGGATAGGTTTTATACTGTCTATAAATCGGTTTGTTAGAATTTTTTCTAATGTTTTTTCAGTTAAAATAATAAAAAATTTAGGTCTAAGAAACTCAATGTTTCTTGCAACATTTGCAGGATCATTATCTACATTAGGATATGGATTATTAAAAGGGGTTTTATTGATAGTCTTTATGAGAATTATTTGGGGCTTTTCATATTCTATATTCAGACTTAGTTATTATTTAAAGGTTTATTCTTATGAAATAAATAACTATGGAAGAAATATAGGATTTTGTCTTAGTGTGCAAAGATTAGGTAGTTTTGTAGCAGTAACTCTTGGAGTTTATATTTCTGTAAGGTTCGGTTATTTCAATGTACTATTATTATTATCATTACTTATAATTCCTGCAATTATTATTGTTTATAATATTAAAGAAATTGATCTTACTAGTATCACTAAACCGACTTTAAACTGGAACTTGTTTTATAATGATCAAATTATAAATATAAGAAAAAATATTTTTATAATATCTTTCTTTAAATTTTCATCTTCTTTTACATCTAATGGATTGGCCATAGCAACAATTACCCCTTTTCTAATCAGTATAAACAAAAATATTTTTTCTTATGAATCTATAATAATACTCGCAGGAATAGTAGTTGGATTTAGATGGTTAGCAGATATAATGTTTGGTTTAATATTTGGAACTTTGTCTGACAAATTTGGACGTAAATCTAATATAGTTATTAGTGCAACTATGATGCTAATTTCAATTATTATTGCTATTTCAAATATTAGCTTTTATATTAGTGTTTTATGTATAGTTATTATGTTTTTTCTGAGTGTATCTTTAGAAACATCTCTCGATGCTTTAATTGGTGAAACTTCACCAAAGAAGGAGAAATCTAGTATTATTTCAAGATATTCAACTTGGCAGGACTTAGGAGCAGCTTTTGGCCCTATATTAGGTTTTATAGTTGGATCTTATTTTGGTATTAGCTATGGATATATTTTTTCTATTATTTTAATCTTTACTAGTTTATATCTATATTTAAATGTTTTTAAATTTAACTACCAGTCTAAATAATTAAAATTTTCATTTGAATTCAAAATTATTATTTGATCAGATCCATCACCTTTCATTTTATAAATATCAGCTCTTCCATGGGCATCAGATGTGAAAAGAATACTTCTGCTTTTTTCAGACCAAGAGATATTTTTTTCATCAACTTCATTATTAGTCAGTCTTTTATTTTGACCGTTTTTTATTTCATAAATGTAAATTTCATTATTATTTTCTATATCACTTATATATAAGATTTTATTTCCGCCATAGACCCATATAAATTCAATAATATTCAGATCATTATTTTCATGTAATTTCTCAATATATTTATTTTCATTCGATGTATTTTGTTTATCTTTTCCTACTTCTTTAATCACTTTATCAATATCTTTATATATCCATAAATTTTTAATTTTATTTTCTGTTCTTGAAAAAATTATATATTCTCCATTGGGGCTCCATTTAGGGTTTTCTCCTTCTGAAATATATATTTCATTTACGCCCTTAGGATTGGAAATATATATAGCATTATCAATAGTATATGTAATCCATTTATTATCTGGAGACCATGTACCTAACTTGGCAATTTTATTTGATCTAGTAATAGGTATTATATTTTTATTTTCTAAAGTATAAAGAAAAACATTACTTGATTCTCCTAAGGATTTATATTCTATAGCTATTTCTTTACTATTTGGTGACCACTCAAATGATTGAACATCCATTAAATTATCATTATTTACCTTTGAATATATTCCATCTTCATCACTAATCCATAAATCTTTTAAGTTATCTTTCATAGAAATGAAAGCAAATGTTTTTTTGTCTGGTGACCACTTTGGTTGACTAGATATAGTATTTAAATCAGTAATATATCTATAAGAAGGTGATTTTCCAGGTTCTATTAGTACAATTCTTGAAATAGATTCTATTTGTTGTTCAGCTAAAATATTTGTCTTATCATTTGTACTACAAGATAAAACAAGTAATAATATAGATATAAATGTTGTTAGTAAAAAGAATTTATTTTTAAAGATTTTCATAAAATATTTTTTTTATTTATTTAATGAATTATAATCAAAATTAAAATTTATAGCATTTTACATAATTTACATAATGAGAGGATAATATGAAGTTTTCTTTTTTTTCAATGCCCTTACATTTACCTAATGAAAGCCCATCTTTAGCTTTTAAGAGAGATATAGAATTAATTAAATTAGCTGATGATCTTGGTTATGATGGTTTTTTTGTGGGTGAACATCATACGGCAGCTTGGGAAAACATTCCTTCTCCTGAGTTGATGTTATCAAAAGCTTCGGCTACAGCTTCAAGAATTAAGTTAGGTTCTTCATTAGTTAGTCTTCCTTTTCATCATCCTTTTAATGTTGCAGAAAGATTTGCCTTTCTTGACCAATTAACTGAAGGCAGAGCTATTTTAGGAGTAGGGCCGTGCAGTCTTCCTCCTGATGTTAAGCTATATAATATTCCTTCTCAAGACCTTAATCCAATGATGAGAGAATCTATGAAAATAATAGATTTATTATTAACTTCTGATGATCCTATTGATTTTAAAGGAAAATATTGGGATATAAAAAATATGTTTTTGCAGTTGAAATCATATCAACACCCTAGACTACCTTTTGCAACAGCATCTGTAGGTTCAGAACGTTCATTAGAATTTGCATCTATGTATGATATGCAATTGTGGTCATTAAGTAACGAAAATACTCCTCCTAATTCTATTCACTGGTCAAAGCAATGGAAAAAAATAGAAGAGATATCTAATAGAATTGGCACAAATCCAATTAAAGATGATTGGAGATTAGTTACTTACGTACATTTAGCAGAGACTACGAAACAAGCTTGGGATGAGGTGGAAAAAGCAATTGAACGAGATATTCATGAGTATTTTTATGTTATTGGTGGATCAGACAGCTGGCTATTAGATAAAGACCAAGATCCTTATTCATTAACAGCTAAAGAAATTGTTAAACAAAGAAATTGGATAGTAGGAACTCCAGAAGAAGCTATTAAGAAAATTAATGAACTAAATGATAAAGCAGATGGATTAGGTGGGCTAATGCTTACTACTCATGAATGGACCAATAAACATTCAATAAATAATTCTTTGGAGCTTTTTGCAAGGTATGTTATGCCTGAATTTAAAGGACACACAAAATCATTAAAAAAAGCTTGGAATATTACATTGAATGATAGAAAAAATAATAATATTCCTACACTATCCTCTAAAGATAAGAGTCCCAGTTTAGAAAAACATAAATCTAACCTACATTTAAATCGATGAAAACTAATATAAACAATTTGCTTTTGGAAGTAGATGAAAAAATTGAAGATTTAATTATATTACATCAAAATTTAATTAAAATTCAATCAGTAAATTCTGGCTATATGCCTACTGGAAATGAAACTGAAGTTGCAGTTTTTTGCTCAAATTGGTTGAAAAAATTTAATATTGAATCAAATATTCTTTCAAGAGATAAAGATAGAGGCAATTTGATTTCTAAATACCCTTTTTCTGGAGATGAAAAAAAATTACTTTTAATGTCACATTCAGATGTAGTGCCAGTTGAAAATTATGATAAATGGGACAATGATCCTTTTAGTGCAAATCTTTCTGAAGGAAGAATTTGGGGAAGAGGATCTTCTGACTGTAAAGGTTTATTGGCATCTCAGATGATGGCGATGTCTATTTTAGCTGATAATAAAATTCAGTTTAAAGAAAATTTCACCTTAGCTTGTGGATCTGATGAAGAACATGGAGGAAGATATGGATTTGGTTGGTTAGCAGAGAATCATCCTGAAGAAATAAGATTTAAATATGCTATTAATGAAGGGGGAGGTTCTCCGGTAACTATAGGTAAAAATTTATATTATTTACTAGGAACTGGAGAAAAGGGTAGGCTTGAGATTAATATAAAAATAAAAGGAGAAAGCTCTCATGCATCTGTTCCTTGGCTAGGTAAAAATGCTATGGGTTCAACTGCAAATGCTATACAAAAAATTTTAGATTACACTCCAGATCTTGATTGTAGTACAGATATATTTAATTATTTGAATTTATTTGGAATTGAAACTAAGCCTTCAATAGAAAATTTAGAAATTATTATTAAAGAAGCTTATGAAAAAAACGAAAGTTTAGGTTCATTATTAAAAGCACTATCAAGAATGACAATAACTCCTACAATGATAAAAGGGGGAATTAAATCTAACTCTGTACCTGAAAACATTCAACTTGTATTAGATGTAAGAAGTTTGCCTAATCAAAACGAAAGTGATGTTAAAGAAAAGCTTGATAAAATTTTTAGCAACATAGAAGATCTTTCTTACGAAATTGACTATATGGCAAAACCAAATTCTTCTCCTTTTGAAACTGAACTACTTGAAGCTATAAAAAAATCTCAATCTAAAAGTGTTGATAGAGATGATATACAATGGATTCCTTCAATATCCAATGGATTTACAGATTCAAGATTTACAAGAGAACTTGGAGTTATAACGTACGGATTTAGAGGAACTCATCCTGATGATAATCCTAATTTAGAAAATGTTCATGGAACAAATGAAAACTATGGAGTTAAGTCTTTAGTTAGTTCTACTAAAACTATGTTAGGTATTATTTGGGAATTATGTAGTCCAGTTATCTAGTAGTTGCACCTTCAGAAGCGGGTTGAACTAGTTTTATGTATTTTGCCAATGTGCCTCTTTCATATAAAGGTTTTCTAGGCTTCCAATTTGCTAATCTTTTACTAATTATTTCTGAAGAAACTTTTAAGTTTAGTTCAAATTTATCTAAGTTTATTTCGATTTCATCACCATTTTCTACAGCAGCAATAGGTCCTCCTATAGCTGCTTCTGGGCCTAGATGGCCTATAATAGCACCTGTAGATCCTCCTGAAAATCTTCCATCTGTAATCAGATAAACACTTTCGCTTAATCCTTGTCCTACTAAAGCACCTGTAATTGATAACATTTCTCTCATACCAGGACCACCTTTTGGTCCTTCGTATCTAATGATCACTACGTCACCGGCTTTTATTTCTCTTTTTTTCAAAGCTTCCATTGCTTCTTCTTCTTGTTCAAAAACCTTTGCAGGACCTGTAAATTTTTTTCCAAAATCATGACCTGCAACTTTTAATACACAACCATCCGTAGCTAAATTACCAAATAATGTTACTAAACCTCCTGTTTTAGAAACAGGATTATCAATATGTCTGACTATGTTATTTTCTCCTAGATTTATATCTACATCCTTTAAGTTTTCTCTTATAGTTTTACCAGTAACAGTTAATTCTTCTCCATGGATTAAGCCTGCTTCTAACAATCTTTTCATTACAAGCGGAACTCCACCAACTTTATCTAAATCTAACATCACATATTTACCACCAGGTTTCAAATCTGCTAATAAAGGAGTTTTCATTGAAATATCATGTATATCTTTTAAAGTTAGCTTTACTCCCATTTCACTTGCTATTGCTGGAAGATGTAAAGCTGTATTAGTAGATCCTCCCATTGCAACAACTAATGTAACAGCGTTTTCAAATGCTTTTTTAGTTAAAATATCAGATGGTCTAATATTTTTTCTTACTAAATTCATAACAGCCACACCAGCTTCTCTTGAAGATGCAACTTTTCTTTGATCAACATTAGCCTCAGATGCTGATCCTGGAAGACTTAAGCCTAATGCTTCTCCTATACTTGACATTGTGTTTGCAGTAAACATTCCTCCGCATGATCCTGTACCTGGGCAAGCATGAGTTTCAATATCATATAATTCTTTATCAGTAATTTCACCAGATTGCCTTCTCCCTACAGCTTCAAAAGCACTAATAATTGTAAGATCCTCTCCATTTAAATTACCCGGGAGTATTGATCCTCCATATACAAAAACACTTGGAATATTTAGTCTAGCCATTGCCATCATAGCTCCTGGTAAAGATTTATCGCATCCTGCCACAGCAACTAAGCCATCATATCTTTCTGCAAAACAAACTATTTCAATAGAATCGGCAATAATTTCTCTAGATACTAATGAGCCTTTCATTCCTTCTGTTCCCATTGAAATAGCATCAGATACTGTTATAGTTCCAAATTCAAAAGGAGTTCCCTTTGAATAATTTATTCCTTTTTTTACAGAATCTACTAAAGGTTTTATTCCGGAGTTACAGGGAGTTACTTCATTATGAGTTGACGCAACCCCTATAAAAGGAGCATTGATATCATCATCATTTAGCCCCATAGCTCGCATCATTGATCTATGGGGAGCTCTTATGACTCCCTCAGTGGTCTCCCAACTACGCCACTTACCAATTTGCCTTTTTTCTCTTAGTTTATTGTTCATGTTCTCTCCAAAAGATATGAATTAATTAATTTTATGTTTATTATCTTTAAGGTAGTATATAACTCTAACCTGTCCGTTAAAGTATACTATTTCATGAATTTATATATTTTGGAGTTTTTAAATGAGTAAATTGTTAGATAAAAAAAAGTTTAGGTTACCAAAAAATGCATCTCCTTCAAAGTACAAAATAGAATTACATCCTGATTTGAAAGTGAAAACTTTTGATGGTAAAGTTGAAATTTTGTTAAATATTTTGGAAGAATCTAAAAGCATTTCAATAAATGTTGCTGAATTAGAAATAAAAACAATTGTTTTAAAAGAGAATTCAACAGAATTAAACAATTCTATTTCTTGGAATATAGATAATGATTATGAAATCATGTCTATAAATTTTGAAAATCCTATTCCTATAGGAGAATATTCTCTAATTATAGAATTTTCTGGAGTATTAAATGATAAATTAAGAGGCTTTTATCATTCTAGTTTTAAAGATCATAATGGTAATATCCAATCTATTGCAACCACTCAATTTGAGTCAACTGATGCTAGAAGAGCTTTTCCTTGCTTTGATGAACCTGAGTATAAATCTGTATTTTCAGTCTCTCTTGTTTTAGAAAATGAATTATTTTGTGTGTCTAATGCTGCTGAAAAAAATATAAATAATGAATATTTAAAAACTAAAGATAAAACTTTAAAAAAAGTAGAATTTCATGACACTATTCCTATGTCTACTTATTTGGTTGCATTTATAATTGGTCCATTTGAAGCTTCAAAAGAAATCAATGTCAATGGAACAAACTTAAGAATTATATATCCTGTAGGTAAGGGGCATTTATGTGATTTTGCTCTTGAGCTTGGTGAATATGCTCTAAATTATTTTTCTGATTATTATAAGATTCCTTATCCAGGCGATAAATTAGATATGATTGCTGTCCCTGACTTTGCTTTTGGAGCAATGGAAAATTTAGGTTGTATTACTTACAGAGAAGCATTATTGTTGGTTGATACAAAACATGCTACTTCTAATGAATTGATAAGAATTGCAGATGTTATATGCCATGAAATAGCTCATATGTGGTTTGGAGATTTAGTTACAATGAAATGGTGGAATGGTATTTGGCTGAATGAAGCATTTGCAACTTTTATGGCTACGAAAGCTGTTGCTGATTATAATAAAGATTGGGATAGATGGGCACAATTTTCTTTAGAAAAATCTATGGCAATGGATATAGATTCACTTAGTAGCACTAGGCCTATTGAATACCCAGTTGTTTCTCCTACTGATGCTGATGGAATGTTTGATCTAATAACTTATGAAAAAGGTGGGTCTATACTTAGAATGTTAGAACAATTCTTGGGAGAAAATTTATTTAGAGATGGAGTCTCCCATTACTTAACTAAACACTCTTACTCTAACACTGAAACAGATGATTTATGGAATTCATTAGAGGAAATTTCTAAATTACCTGTAAAAAAAATTATGGATACTTGGATTTTTCAACCAGGTCATCCTATAATTTCTTATTCTTTTAAAAATAATTCCTTAAATATAAGTCAAAAAATATTTAGATATATTGACGATATAGATAACAATACAATTTGGGGAACGCCTATTTTTATAAAGTATAAAGAAAATAATGAGTACAAGTTTCATAAATTTCTTCTAGATAAAAAAAGTGATAATATTTCATTACCAAAACTTTCTAAAGAAATTTTATTAAATTCAAATTCATATGGTTTTTATAGAGTTGATAATAATTTCAAATCTAATCAAATACTATCTAAAAATTATACTTCTGAAGAAAAATATTCTTTAATTGATGATTATTGGAGTATGGTACTAAATGGATCAAAAAACCCTGAAAACTTTATAGATTTTTGTAAAAACTTTAAAAATGAACTAGACCCAGATATTTTAGGATTATTATATTCTTGCTTTGCTAGTTTAAATAGATCGTATGACAATAAAAATAATATTCATAATATAGTAAAAATAATTTTTGAAAATTCTTATAATAAACTCTTAAATTTATCAAATAGGTCTATAAGAGAAATACAATCTTTGGCTATATCTTTTAGAGCTCTTTGCATAATTATAAAAGATGAAAAAGTGATAAATCTTTCTGGTAAAATTTTTGAAAATTTTGTTAAACATCAAGAACAGAACTTTGAACCCGATATTATTTCTAGCGTTATTTCAATTATTGCTTATTTTGGTGACAAGAAAGTTTTTGAACAATATGTTGATTTAATGGAAAATGCCGAAACTCCACAAGATGAAGTTAGATTCCAAAGATCTTTAGCTTTGTTTCAAAATGAAGAAAATATAAATAAACTATTTACATTTATCTTGGAAGATAAAATAAGATCTCAAGATTCACCTTACTTATTAGCTTCAGCATTAAATAATGAAAAAAATGGTTGGATGACTTGGTTATTTATATCTAATAATTGGGATATTCTAACAAAAAAATTTCCTGAAAATTCAATTGTTAGAATGTTGTCTGGAATAAGAGCTTTGAATGACAGAAAATATTTAAATGAAATCAAAAAGTTTTTTGAAGATCCCAATAAAATCAAGCAAGGTAAATTACAATTAGATCAGCACTTAGAAAAATTAGAAATAAATGTAAGGTTTAAAGAAAGAATCTAATTATCTTCTAAATCTTTAAGGAAACCTTCAATTTCAGGAGATAACCCTAATTCATCAATAGTAATTTTTTCATTTGCTTCAAATTGCTTTATTAAATCTGTAACTTGGGTATTTCCTTCTAAATTTTTATGAATTTCTTTATATTGTTTTTTCCCTTTTTCTCTTTCAGGAAAGTCAATTGGAAAGTTATAAATTTTTGATAAAGTTTCTAATAAACGAGAGGTTGCCAAAAAATCATCTTCAAGCTTAATATATAGTGGTATATGAACCATTAAAGATAAAATTTCTATTGAAAATTCTTTATTTAATATATGAGATAGTTGAGAAGCCATACTAGTAGGTCCTACATAATTTGATTTTCTCTTTAATATTTGGTCTAATGGACTTGGAGGAATCCATCCTTTGTAACTGCCTGTTACTGGTAATGGTCTGGTATGTGGAACAGAGTCAAACATACCCCCAATAGATATATAGCGCTGTCCATCTAATTTTTTTATTAAATCAATTATCGCCTCATTATAATCTTCTGCATTATTATGAGGCTCTAGCATATATAGAAGGAAAATATTTCTTTCAGATGGAATTTTATTTCCAAAAATTACAGTATTTGGTACTCTAACTTTTCTTTCTCCATTTTCTTCTAAAATTTCAGGTCTATATCTAGTCATATCATAATATTTACTAGGTTTATTTAACCTACCTATCTCTTCTAAGTTAAAAATTTTTACTAATCTCGTTATTGAGTTGTGACCAACATTACCTACATTTATCCAGGGTCTTAAAATACTTATAAAATGACTATTTTTATAAGTTGCTAATGGAATATTTAAATTGAATTCTTCTATGTTCACTTTATATATTTACTTGTTTCATTATTTATAAACATACTACATATGAAATTTCTATAAAATAATTATCTAGGTAATTTAATGAATTAAAATATATTGAATTTATTCTTTTTTCGTTTTATTATTTAATAAGATGTTGAAAAACATCAATAAATATAAACTAGTTAAATGAAAGGAGGATATTTTAAATTGGATATTAATGATAAGCGAGGTGTCCTAATCTAGGGCGCCTAAAAGGTTAAGATACCTCCACTAAGGGTGAAATTATCCGGTAAGGAACTTCCTTACCCGATAATTTCACCCTTAGTTTATTAAAAACCTTGAAATAATTTAAAATGATAAAACATTTCACATCAACAATATTTGTAGTTTTTAAAAGTAAAATTGCATTACATTGGCATATGAAGGTTGAAGAATGGTTACCTGCTGGCGGGCATCTTGATAGTAACGAAACCCCTATAGATGCTGGTATACGAGAAGTTAAAGAAGAAATGGGTATTGATGTTAAAATTTTATCAAAGCCTAAATATTCTTTTGAACAAATTTTAAATATACCTGTTCCAGAAGTAATATTAATCGAATCAGTATTTGATAAAAAAATTGGAGACCATGAACATATAGATTTTGTTTACTTTGGGATTCCATTGACGGAAAAAATATCTCTTTCAGATGATTGGATTTGGGTTACTTCCAATGAACTAATATCTAATAAAAAATTTCTTACGAAAAACGGATTATTAAAATCTCCTCCTGATGATGTAATTAAGTTAGGAGTTGAGGCTATAAAATTGGTTAATAATTCCTTTTGAATGTATAATTACCTGAGATAATTATATAGAAAAATTTAGAAGAGGTAAAAATGTATCATATTAGAAGAGTATGGAAAGTACAGAATGGTCAAGCTAGAAAAGCAGCTGAATTTGTTAAGGAAATTGCTGGTGACTATTCTAATGCAGGACAGAGATCCGAGTCAATGGTTTATTATAATGGAGGAACTCTTCCTAGTCCTAAAGAGGAATTAAACAGAGTATATATGCAATGGACAGCAGATATCATTGATTCACCTTACAGACAAGGGAATCAAATTCCTAAATCAGACGCATATTCAAAACTTAACGAATTAGCTGATAAATCAGATGGGCCACATAGTTGGGTTGAATTTTGGGAAGGAATTTAAACAAAAACTAAATCAACTCCAAAATATTTTTGGAGTTGATTTATGGTTTCTAAAGATTCTTAATGTTTTTTAATTTCAATTCCAGCTAATTGTTCTACATATTTTGCAATAGCAGAATGGTCACTTTTTCCTTCTCCTTGAATCATTAAACTAGTAAGGACTTGCTGTAAATTTGAAGTTACTTGTAAAGGAAGGTTCAAATCTCTTGCAGCTTCCATTGCGTTATTTATATCCTTATAATGCAATTCAATTCTGAACCCTGGTTCAAAATTTCTATCAACCATCATTGGTGCTTTTGCGTTTATCACATTAGAACCTGCAAGCCCTCCTTGAATAGCTTTATATACAGTTTCAGGGTTAACTCCAGATTTAGCTGCTAAAGTTAATGCTTCTGCTAATGCATGAATATTAGCTCCAACACATATTTGATTAGCTAACTTTGTTACTTGTCCTGCACCATGTTTACCACATAAAATTGCTGATTTGCCCAATATGTCAAATAAAGGTTTTGCCTGCTCAAAATCTCCTGCAGATCCTCCAACCATTATTGCTAAATCTCCAGAAATTGCGAATGGTTCTCCTCCAGATACTGGAGCATCAAGAAAATTAACACCATTTTTATCACATATTTCTCCAATTCTTTGGGAAACTCCAGGTGCAATAGAGCTCATATCAATAACTAAATGACCTTTTGAAACTCCTTCTATAACTCCACCTTTTCCTGCTATTGCAGACTCTGCTTGAGGTCCATCTTGAACCATAGTTAGAGTAATATTTGTATTTGATGAAGCTTCAGCTGCTGATTTACAGCCAGTCGCTCCTTCTTTTACTAATTCTGAAACAGGTTCAGGAAATAAATCATAGACATATAATTCATAACCTTCTTTAATTAAGTTTTTTGCCATTGGTTTTCCCATTATTCCTAAACCAATAAATGCTATTTTTTCTCCCATAATTTACTCCTTTTTAAATTTATTTTTTAAATATTTAATCTTTCCAAAATCTTTCTTCTAGAAAAGTATACTCAGTATTTTCTAATTTTTCTTTTAAATCTTCTATCATTCCTGGATGTCCACATGCATAAACTATAGTTTCACTTGGATTGATTCCCCATTCATCCATCTTTCCCACTACTAGGTTGTTAATTCTTCCTTCTAAACCTTTCCAATTACTATTTTTATCTTCAGTTGGCCTACTAATAGAACCTTCAAATAAAACATTATCATTACTGTTGGCTAAATTAGTAAGTTCTTCATCATAGCCAAACTCATCAATGTAAGAAGCTCCTTCTAGTACATAATACTTATTATTTGAAAACTCATCATTTTTTAAATGTTTTCTAAGCATACTTACATAAGGTGCAACACCAGTCACAGTTCCTACCATCACATGGTTTTTGAAATCTGGTTTTAGTACAAAAATTCCTTTTGCTCTTCGCCTAATAGTTACAGCATCTCCAACTTTTAAGTCGTTTAATAGAGGCGTTAACTTTCCATCAGGTGGTGGAACTAATTCAACAAACAGTTCTATTTGATTTTCATCTGGCGAAGAAGCTATAGAATATGCTCTTTCAATTCCACCTGAACCAATAGTGCAATATTGTCCTGGTTTAAAATCAAACTTTTCATCTGCTTGAAGCCATATTTTAAATAAATCTTCATTCAGTTGTTCTCTTTTTGTGATCTTAGCCCACATAAATTTTCCTTTAACAACATTTAATGTCATTACATTAACCTCCTAAATAGTTATTTCTATATTATCTGTTATTTATTACATATTGTTAATTAAAAAAAGGCTGTATTATTGGCACTTATTTAACTAATTTATATAGAAAACTTTATTAATTTGTTATTTTCTAATTCATTTAAATCTATAATAAGTTTAATTTAATTAGATAATAGTTGAATTTTTTCTATTAATTGTTATTATTTATTTGATCAAATTTCTTTAATTGGGTTCAGTGAAACCACAAGGACTAATTTTTTTGACAGATAAAAATATATATACTTATAAAACATTATTTGATGAAAACGATATTCGTAGAGCTATAGCTCGTATTTCTCATGAAATCATAGAATCAAATGAGGGTACTAAAAATTTAATTCTCTTAGGGATTCAAACCAGAGGACAACATATAGCCAAAAGAATTTCTGAAGCAATTAGCACATATGAGAATATTTCTTTAAATTATTATTCTATTGACCCAAAATTCTTTAGAGATGATATAAAAACTTCAAACAAATTAGATTCTTTAAATTTAGAAATTTCTGTCCAGGATAAAAATTTAGTATTAATTGATGATGTTTTATTTACAGGTAGAACAATAAGGGCTTCTTTGGAAGCAATTTTTAGCTTAGGGAGACCAAATAATATAAAACTTGCTGCACTTATTGATAGGGGTCATAGAGAAGTTCCTATAAGACCTGATTTTGTTGGTAAAAATATCCCTACCTCAAATAATGAGCATGTGAAAGTATCAATGAAAGAAATTGACGGAGTGGACAAAATTGAACTGTATAAAGAAGAGATAAAGAACAAATGAATGATTTGAAAAAGCATTTTTTAGACATAGACCTTTTAGAAAAGGACTATATATTAGAAATTCTAAATAAAACACAAAACCTTAAGGCTAGTAATAGAAAAGAAAATTTTAATAAAAATATTTGTGCATTATTTTATGAAGATTCAACAAGAACAAAACTTAGCTTTGAAAAAGCTTCAAATAACTTAGGATTAAAATTTCATAATTTAGATGTTTCAAAATCTAGTAAAAATAAAGGTGAATCATTTTACAATACCTTAAAAACTATTGATAGTATTGGCATGGATCTGATAATTATTAGACATCCAGCATCTGGGGCCTCAAATTTTGCTGCAAAACATGTATCTGCATCAGTTCTAAATGCTGGAGATGGTTCTCATGCTCATCCTACTCAAACTATGGCTGATTTATTTACTATTTATGAAATAAATAATAATTTTGATAATTTAGAAATTTCTATTGTTGGAGATTTTATTTTTAGTAGGGTTGCAAGATCTAATATTATAGGATTTTTAAAAATGGGATGCAATGTAAATATTTTAGGACCTAAAGAATTAATATCTAATCAAATTTTAGAGGCTTATGAATTTCTAAATAAACAAAATTCAGGAAAAATAAAAATTTATGATGAACTTGAAAAACCAATACTAAACTCAGATATAATTATGCCATTAAGAATTCAAAAAGAGAGATTTATTGATAATTTTGATGTAGATTTTGAAAATTATCGCAACAATTGGAAAATAGATGAAGATTTATTAGAGAAGTGTAAAAAAGATGTACTAATTATGCATCCAGGTCCAGTAAATGAAGAAGTTGAAATTTCTCACAAAATTGTTCATTCGGACAGGTCATTAATTAATAATCAAGTTGAAAATGGAGTATATGTTAGGCAAATTATTATAGAAAGTTTATTGAGTAAATAGATTTATGAAAAAATTTATAATTAAAAATGCAAAGATTATTGACCCTTCTGAAAATTTAAATCAAATTTCTGATCTATTAATTGGTGAAGGTAAAATTATAGATATTTCAGAAAATATAGATAATAGTAATTTAGAAGTTATAGATCTAAATAAAAAAACATTAATACCTGGTCTAATTGATTTACATGTTCATTATAGAGATCCCGGAGAAACTTACAAAGAGAATATAGAATCTGGTTCTAAATCTTCTGCTAAAGGAGGCTTTACAACTGTTTTAATGATGGCAAACACAATACCTACTATAGATTGTGTTGAAAATTTAGAAAAGCAAAAAGAAATTATAAATAAAAATGCTTCAATTAGAGTTTTACAAACAGCATCTGTGACAGTTGGTAGAAAAGGTAAGAAACTTGTTGATATTGATGCTTTATCAAAGTGTGGTGTTGTAGGTTTTAGTGATGATGGAGACGTTATTGAAGACCCTGAAATATTTAAAAGTGGATTATTAAAAGCTAAAAGTAATAACAAATTGATTTTTCAACACTGTGAAGATAAGCATTTGATTAATGGTGGAGTAATTAATGATAGCCCTATATCTATTAGATTAGGACTAAATCCACGAAGCTATAAAGCTGAGTCAAAAATAGTAGAAAGAGATATTAAAATTGCAATTGAAAATAATTTTTCTATTTATTTTCAACATATATCTTCAAAAAAAAGTATTGAACTTATTAGAGATGCAAAAAAATCAGGAGTAAATATAATAGCTGAAGTCACACCTCATCATTTATTTATGAATGAATTATGGACTTATGGATTAAAAGGAAATGTTCCTGATTATCTTGATTTAAATTCATATGATACAAACACTAGAGTTAATCCTCCATTAAGGAGCGAAGAAGACAGAAAAGCATTAATAAATGCTTTAAAAGATGGGACCATTGATTTAATTGCAACTGACCATGCTCCTCATTCACAAGGTGATAAATTGAATACTTTTGAGGATGCTCCAGCAGGAATTAATGGTGCAGAGTTAGCTCTTTCAACTATGCTTACTTTAGTTGAAAATAAAGAACTTAGTATTCAAGAAATTATAAAGTTTATGTCTAATTCTCCAGGAGAATTATTAAACAAAACTATGAATTTAAAAATTGGAAAAATAAAAAAAGGCTATCAAGCTGACTTTACAATCTTAGAAGAAAATAAATCTTTTATTGTTAGCGAAAATACTTTTTTATCAAAAAGTATAAATTCTCCATTAATTAATTCTAAACTTTTTGGAAAAATCTACATGACGATATATGGAGGAAAAATTGTATATGAGGAGTAATAATGATTAAAAAAATAAACTTAATATTACAAGATGGTACTATTTATAAAGGTTTTTCCTTTGGGTTTGAAAAAGAAATTATGGGAGAAGTTGTTTTCAATACATCTATGACTGGGTATCAAGAAATGCTAACTGATCCCTCCTATAGAGGACAAATACTGATCCCTACTTATCCTCTTATAGGGAATTATGGAATTAGTAAAGAAGATGTTGAATCGTCAGAAATTCAAGTACAAGGATTTATTGTAAGGCAGTTTTGTGAAAAACCATCCCATAATAATTCGATAATGAATCTTGACCAGTATTTGTTAGAAAATAAAATCCCTGGAATTTATGGACTTGATACGAGATCCATTGTAAAAAAAATTCGAAATGCTGGAGTAATGATGGGAGCTATAACAACCGATAATGACGTAAATAATATGTTAGATAAAATAAACTCAAAAAAACATTATGATGATGAGAATTTTGTATCTCAAGTTTCTAGAAATGAGATTGTTTATGATAAAAGAAATGACTTAAATATAAAAATTTCTGTTTTAGATTTAGGGGTAAAAAATAATATTTTGAGATTATTAAGAAAAAGAAATTGTGCTGTAAATATTTTTCCTTATGATTCAAAAGCTGAAGATATTTTATCTGAAAAACCTGATGGTATTGTTTTATCTCCTGGACCGGGAGATCCTAAAAATTTAGATAATATAATTCCAAATGTTATGAAATTAATTGATTCAGGTATACCGATTTTAGGTATATGTTTAGGGCATCAATTAATTGCAAAATCTTTTGGATTACAAACATTTAAGCTTCCCTTTGGTCATAGAGGAGGTAATCAACCTGTAAAAGATATTAAACGAAATAGAGTGTATGTAACTTCTCAAAATCATGGATATGCTGTCTCAAATAAAGATATTCACAGTGATCTTGAAATTACTCATATTAATATGAATGATGGAACAATTTCAGGACTAAATCATAAAGAACTTCCTGTTTTTTCTATTCAATATCACTCTGAAGCTTCACCAGGTCCAAAAGACTCAGAGTATATATTTGATGACTTTTTAGAAAAAATAAATCAATTTAAAGGTAAATAAATGAAAAATAATACAGTATTAGTTGTAGGTTCTGGACCAATTATTATAGGACAAGCTGCTGAATTTGATTATGCAGGTGCTCAAGCTTGCAAATCATTAAGAGAAGAAGGTTATAGAGTAGTTTTGATTAATTCTAATCCAGCTACAATTATGACTGATAAAGAGATGGCAGATAGGATTTATATAGAACCTATTACTCCGGAAATTGTTGAAAGTATTATTAAAAAAGAAAAACCTTTTGGGATATTAGGAACTTTAGGTGGTCAAACTGGTTTAAATCTAACTTCAGAATTGAATACCCTAGGTATTTTAGAAAAATATAATGTAAAAATATTAGGTACAAGTATAAACTCTATAGAAGTAGCTGAAGATAGAGATAAATTTAGATCTTTTTTGATAGAAATCAACCAACCTACACCTCCTTCAATAGCAGTTAATAATATTTCAGATGCAAAAAATGCAGCAGATAAAATTGGATATCCAGTAGTAATAAGACCTGCTTATACATTAGGAGGTACTGGAGGAGGTATAGCAAAAAATATAAATGAACTTATTGAAATTGCAAATCATGGAATAAGTCTTTCTAGAGTTGGACAAGTTTTGATTGAAAAATCATTAGTTGGTTGGAAAGAAATAGAATATGAAGTTATGAGAGATAATGCCGGAAATGTTATTACTATTTGTAATATGGAAAATTTAGATCCAATGGGTGTTCATACAGGTGACTCTATAGTGGTAGCTCCTTCTCAAACATTAAATGATAAAGAATACCAAATGCTTAGAACTGCAAGTTTAGAAATTATTTCAAAACTTGAAATTAAAGGTGGATGTAATGTGCAGCTTGCATTAAAACCTTCTAAAGAAGTAAAAAAAGCTATAGGAGATGATTTTTCTAATGATCCTGAATATTACATCATAGAAGTAAACCCACGTGTTTCTAGATCTTCAGCTCTTGCATCTAAAGCGACAGGATATCCTATAGCTAGAATAGCATCTAAAATAGCAGTAGGAAAAAATCTAGATGAAATTACTAATCCTGTAACGGGAAAAACCTTTTCAGTTTTTGAACCCTCTTTAGATTACTGTGTTGTAAAAATTCCAAGATGGCCTTTTGATAAATTTCCTGATGCAGATAGATCATTAGGAACACAAATGAAAGCTACAGGTGAAGTTATGGGAATTGAAAGATCTTTTGAAGCAGCTCTTTTGAAGTCTATTAGATCACTAGAAAATAATAAACCAGATTTATTATGCAAACCTGACTCCAATAGGTCTGACGTTCCTACGGATGATAGAATTTGGGATATTGCTCATAGAATTAGAAATGGCTCATCAGCATTAGATGAGACTAAACGAACTTATATAGATTTCTGGTTTACCAATGCTATTGAAAAAATAATTAATCACGAAAAAAATATTATTGAAAATGAACTTTCTAAAGAAATTATTATTGACTCTAAAGCTTTAGGATTTTCTGACAGCTATATATCAAAATTAAAAAATATTAATGAAATTGATGTTAGAAGCTTTAGAAAAAAACATAACATATTACCGACTTATAAAATGGTTGATACTTGTGCAGCTGAATTTGAAGCAATTACAACATATTTCTATAGTACTTATGAAGAAGAAAATGAAGCAACTCCACTTGAAGGAGAAAAAGCAATAGTTCTTGGATCTGGACCAATTAGAATTGGACAAGGAATAGAATTTGATTATTGTTCAGTTCATGCATCTAGAAGTTTATTGAAAAGTGGAGTTAAATCAATTCTAATTAATTCTAATCCAGAAACTGTTTCTACAGATTTTGATACTTCTTCACGTTTATATTTTGAACCTTTAGATTCTGAAAGCGTTTTAGATATTATAGAAAATGAATCCTTTGATAATAAATTGCCCAAATCATTAGTTCAATTTGGAGGACAGACCGCTATTAATATGTCTCAAGATTTAGGAAAATATAATTTTCCTATATTGGGTTCATCAGCTAATGTAATCAACCTAGCTTCAGAAAGAGGTAATTTTGAAAAAATTGCAGAAAAAGCTGGAGTTTTGCAACCTAAGGGTTCAGTAACTATAAAACTTTCTGAAGCTATAAAAATAGCTGATAAAGTAGGTTATCCCGTTATGGTTAGACCATCTTATGTTTTAGGAGGAAGAGCAATGGAGATTGTTCATTCAGAAATTGAACTTAAAAGATATTTTACTAGAGCTCAAAATTTTGTTCCTGGTCAAACTATATTAATTGATCAGTATATAGATGGAATTGAAATTGAAATTGATGCTATTTGTGATAAAGATGATGTATTAATTCCTGGAATTATGCAACATGTTGAAAGAGCAGGAGTTCATTCAGGAGATAGCACGGCTGTTTATCCTGCATACGATCTTTCTTTAGAAGAAAAAAAATCAATAATTAAAGCCACTGAAAGTTTAGGTAAAACACTAGGAATTGAAGGACTAATGAATATTCAGTACATAGTAAAAAGGACAAAAAAATCTTTTTTTGATCCTAAAAAAATAAATAAATCTGAAGAAAAATCAGTACTTTATGTTATTGAAGTTAATCCTAGATCGAGTAGAACAATTCCTTTTATTTCTAAAGTAACGGATGTTCCTATGATTGATTTAGCAATTAAAATTATGCTTGGGGAGAAATTGAAAAATTTAAATTATGGCACAGGTCTAAGAAAAGAAAAAAAATTATTTGCAGTAAAGTCTCCTGTTTTTTCTATGTCTAAACTATCTGGAGTTGATACTTATCTTGGACCTGAAATGAAATCTACAGGAGAGGTAATGGGAATTGACGACAATTTACCAGATGCTATGAAAAAAGCTATGATAGGAGCTGGAATGGAAATAAACCCTAAAACTAATTTTTTGTTATCAATAGCAGATAGAGACAAAGAAGATTCTGTTGGTTTTATAAAAAAACTAGCAGCTAACGGAAATAAAATGTATGCTACGGAAGGTACTTATAATTTTATAAAATCCTTAGGATTAGAATCTACAATGGTTAATAAAATTTTATCTAATTCTCCGACAGTATTAGATATTATAAATCAAGGAGAAGTTGGAGCTGTATTGAATACTGTTACTGGTAATAGATCTTCTATGCAAGATGGGTATCACATAAGAAGGAAAGCAACAGAATTTTCTATTCCTTGTTATACCTCGATAGATACAGCTTACGCGACTATAGTTAACAATTCTACTAAGTCTTTCAAAGTTGGAACAGTGGATGATTATTTAGAAAATTATTAAGCTTTAACTGCTCTAACAGACAACCAATTTCTAGGAACTGTTGTTAATGACATTTCACTAAAAACTTCTTTTAGAGCTTTTTGTAGTGTTTTTTTACCTGTTTCAAGAGGTACCCCTGGTAAAACTCCTTCAATCCAGTCTTTAAACTCACTTATATAATGAAAGCCATCAATAGGAACTTGATACGCATTTGCTTCCATATGTTCAATTTTATAGCCAGTATTTTCTAATAGTGATTTGTAATCTTCTGGAGTTAATTGCTTTCTAGAAGAAACTTTTTCACTTTTTATAGGCTTCAAATTATAATCTTTATTTAAGAGCCTTAAAGATCTAAACATCCATTTTCTGTAAAATTGATGAGATTCGTTAGGATGAGATCCTTCATAAAAAGAAGTATTGAAGGCGAGTACTCCATTATTTGATAATTTGTTACCAATATCTTTGAGTAATTGAATTTTATCTGGAACATAATGTATTGAATTACAATAAATCATTGCATCTGCTTTATCTTTTACAGCATCTGTTAAATTTTGTACTTCCGAATGCACAAATTTTACTATAGGATTATTTTCAAGTTCATTTGCTGCAGTTTTTAAAGCACTTTTTGAAGTATCAACAGCATAAATGACAGATTCTTTTGCAGAGAGGATTTTTTCTAATATTAATTTAGTAATATTTCCAGTACCACATCCAAGATCAACTATTGCTTTTTTATCATAAATGTTTGCTAGTTCAACAAATTCTGTGTTGATTGAACTATAAAAAGGTAAATTTGCAAAAGCGTTGAATGCGTATTGTTCACTTTGTGATTGGTTTGACATTTTGACTAACTATATAATTGTTTTATTTATTATTTAAGTATAATTTAATCATTCGATTATCTTAATATTAGGATAACATCAAATGTTATTATTTTTATAATAGTATTGTGTAAAAATGAAAAAAACTATAGCCAAAAAAAAAGAATTAGCCTTATTTATAATTTTTATTTTATTATTCATAACTGGATGTACAGATAAAAGAGAAATTATAATGGTAGCTGCTTCATTGAAAGATGTAATTAATAATGAATATGAAGAATTTGGAAATAATGAAATATTTATTAATTATGGAGGATCATTAAGTTTAGCTAGAAGAATTGAATCTAATGATAAAAAAATAGGAGGTTTTATTTTTGCTTCACAAGATTCTTTAGATGTACTTATTAGTAGAAACCTTATAGATGAAAAATCAATAACTACACTAGCTTCAAATTCTTTGGTAATCGTTACAAGTTCAAATGAACAATACTCACTAGATGAAATGTTATCTATTAATAAGAAACTAATAATATCAGACCCTGCAATTGCTCCTGCAGGAGTTTATGCTTCCCAAGCAATTGAAAAATTATTTTCTGAAGATTTTATAAATGCTAATATTATATATTCTGGAGACGTGACTTATGTTTCTAATATACTTAAAAATAATAAAGATATTTTTGGTATTGTTTATAATACAGAAGCTATAAAAAATCATCTAAATGTGGTTTATAGAATTCCTTTAAGTTATCACACTAAAATAGAGTATAAAATGGGTGTTTTAAAAAGTAATGAGAATGAAAAGATAAATCAATTTTTAAATATACTTGAATCAGATAGTATTAAAAATAAACTTAGCGAATTAGGATTCTTAATTAATTAAATGGATATATTAAATATTATAATCGTAACTTTGAAAATTTCTCTTTTAGCTACATTTATTTGCTTTATTTCCTCACTTATTCTTTCTTATTTATCTATTAAATTTACTAAATTAACGTTTTTTATAGATATTGTCACAACTATTCCATTAGCTCTACCTCCTGTAATAACTGGTTACTTTTTGATATTTATTAGTAATGGAAATATAGCTTTTGAATGGATTGGGGGAAGCTTTGCTTGTGCAATAATAGCTCTTCCGTTAGTTTATAGAACTATTTTAATAACATTTAATTCTATTGATTCTTCTTTAATCAACACTTCTAGAATATTAGGAGCAAATAAAAAAAGAACTTTTTTTTATGTTATTTTCCCTGTTATTAAAACAGGTATTTTTTCCGCGATTTTTTTAGGATTTATCAGATCTATTTCTGAATTTGGTGCAACAATGATTGTTTCAGGAAATATTTCAGGTAAAACTCAAACTTTGTCGACTGCTATTTATACTTCAATTCAAAATGGTAATACTAGTAAACTTATTCAATTATCTAGTGTTTCTATTTTTTTGGCAGTGATAACTGTTATTATTTTTAATTTTATTAGAAAAAAACACAACTATAATAATTTTTTATGAACAATATTAAATTTGATATTTCTACTAAAATAGGTAATTTTGAAATTTCCGCAACTTCTCATTTTGTTGAAGGAATAAATTATATTTGGGGCAAATCAGGAAATGGCAAATCAACTATCTTGAACTCTTTAGCAGGATTTATACCTGTAGAAAATGGTGTGATAACACTAAATGATAATGTTTTATTTTCGACAAATAAAAAAATTAATTTATCTCCAGAAAAAAGAGAAATATCTTATATTCAACAATCTGATAAACTGTTTCAAAGTTTGACTGTTTTAGAAAATATAGAATTTGGATTTAGATTTTTAAAACAAAATGAAAAGAAAATAATCCCAAGTGAATGCTTATCTTTATTTAAATTAGAAGAATTAGCACATATGTATCCTAATGATTTATCTGGAGGGCAAAAACAAAAAGTTTCTTTAGCAAGAGCTATGGCCAGAAATGGCAAGGTCTTGATGTTGGATGAACCTATAAATTCATTAGATCTTTTTTCCAGAAAAGAAATATTATCTATTTTAAAAAAATCTACAAAAGATTTAAATCTTTGTATCTTATTTGTCACACATTTTCTTGACGATATATTTGAATCATCAAATAATATTCTTTTGGTCGATAAAGGATTAGCTAAAAAGAAAGTTTTAAAAGAAAATATTTTAAAGCTTTGGAAAAATGATGATGAATTTTTGAATCAAATTGAATGTGAAGGAGAATTTGACAAGAAGTTTTTTTCTTCTCTAAGTGTGATTTTATCCAAGGAGGATTTTTCCGACACAAACTTAGGTTTTTATTTTACAGGAAAAATAAAAAATATTTTTGTAAGTAAAAAAATGTCATTAGTACAGGTATATTCAAATAAAGATTATTATATTTCAATAGATAATAATCTCTTAAATAGTCTAAACTTAAGTGATAACTCAGAAGTAAATTGTTTTGTATATAGAAATTTAATTTCATGAAAACATTTAATCAAAATTTATTAAAAACTATTGAAGATAAAAAATCTTTTGTAATTGTTGGACTTGATCCTAATTTAGATAAAATGCCAATAAAGAATATTTTTGACTTTAATAAAAAAATTATTGATTCTACATATGACTTGGTTGTTGGTTATAAACCTCAATTAGCTTTTTATGAATCTTATGGCTTTGAAGGCTTAAAAGCTTTAGAAAATACAATAAAGTATATTAAAGATTTACCAGAACGAAAAATAATTATAGGTGATTGTAAAAGATCAGATATAGACTCTACTTCAGAAGCTTACGCAAAAGCAATGTTTGAATTTTGGGATTTTGATTCAATTACAGTAGTCCCTTTTTTTGGAACAGATGGAATTGAACCTTTTCTAACTCGTCCGGATAAAGGAGTTTTTATAATTTGTAAATCCTCAAATAAATCAGGTGGACAAATTCAAGATTTTTTTTCTGAAAAAGAAAATATGACTTTATATGAAAAAATAGCTAAATTATCTTCAGAGTTGAATATTAATAATAATGTAGGGCTAGTAATGGGAGCAACTTATCCTGAGCAACTTTCAACAATTAGGAATATAGTACCCGATCTTCCTTTTTTAATTCCAGGAATAGGTCATCAAAAAGGAGATCTTAATAAAGTATTAAAATCTTCAATTAATAATAAACCAATAATTCTTATTAATTCTTCAAGGGGAATTATTTATGCTTCCAATAATGAAAATGATTTTGATTTAAAAGCTAGAGAAAAAGTTTTAGAGATAAATAAACAAATTAATAATATTTATTCATTTTAAAAATAGGTCTTAAATTTGTTGACCTAAATTTCAAATTATATATTCTATTAATATGTATAAAATGCTTGTAGACAGCTTAAAAATAAATGCTATGGGGCAGAGAGTTTTGATTCTTAAACAAAACTCCGGCTCATTATTTCTTGCGATTTGGATTGCTGCTGCTGAAGCTGATGCAATTGCAATTCGTATGCAAAAAATAGAAATTCCTAGACCTCTAACTCATGATCTTTTTTGTAATACAATTGAACAATTTGGAGCAAAGATAGAAAAAATTATCATTAATAATCTTGATAATGGAACTTATTTTGCAAAATTAATGATTTCTTTTCAAGGGAAAGAAATCGAATTAGATGCTAGGCCGTCAGATGCTTTAGTAATTGCACTTAAATTAAATATAGATATTCTTTGTGATAAAAAAGTTTTAGAAAAAGCTGGGTTTCAAAAATCTAAATTAGATATTGATAACCCTTTAGAAGAGCAAAGTGAAAGTGAAGATATAACTTCTGCTTATTCTCCGCTTGGTGAAAAAGAAAGAAGAAGCCTTTCAGTTTTTGAGTCTTTTATAGAGGGCTTAGATATTGATGAAAAATAATAAACCATCAAAAGATTCTTCATCAATATCAATTTACTCTTCAATTATTCTTGCTGGAAAATACTTAGGTTTAGGCTGGATTATGGTGACTCCAACTATAATTTTAACTTTGATTGGAAACTTTTTTGATAATAAGTTAAATCTTGGCTATTTTATGACCTTAATTGGTTTGATGATTGGACTTTTTATAGGTATTATTGGAACGGTCAGAATTTTAAAAAGTTAAAAAATAATATAAGAATACTTACTATAATGTTTTTAAAGCCTAAATTTATAATTTTATTTACCTCAATTTTTGCTATCTTTGTCATTTCTGTACTTGGTGGTGCACTTGGCGCTAGCTTTGGTTTTGGGTTTCTTGGTGGACCCATGCCGTTTATTTCAATTGCTGCCGAGACTATTTTTAGTATTTCTTCTCCTGTTAGTTATGATCTGAAAAATTCTACAGTTATGTTGTGGATGGCAATGTTATTGTTAATCATACTGTCATGGCTTGCAACTAGAAATATTAAAGAAATCCCATCCGGGTTGCAAAACATATTTGAATTAATTTTTCAATTTTTTATTGATACAGCAGAAGAAGCTGGAGGTAAAAATGCTAAAAGATTTTTACCAGTTGTTATTACTATATTTTTAGGAGTACTAGCATTTAACTGGATGGGTATTTTACCTGGTGTTGGATCAATAGGAAAAATTGAAACAGTAGAAGAATGGGTTCATCATCACTCTCATTCAGGGCATTGCTCTGAAGTTGGAAATGAGGATAATGGGACAAATAATATACTTTCTGAATTATGTGTTTTGGAAGAGGAATATTCTCATGGATTTGTTGTTTTTGATGATGCTGGTTTTTTAAGTATAATGCCTTTAGGAAGAGGTGAATCTACTAGAGCTCCATTAAGTGCTATTGGTGGATATGTACAAGAAGACATAAATAAAATTAAACAGAAAATTGAGTCAGGATCAGAACCTGAAGATATAGCGAAGTTAGTTGCTATACAAGAGAATATTCATGCAGGTAAAGTAACTATGTTATATGAAGATCCTAGCGATGGAACTATAAGCCCTAATTCATACTTAGGAAAAACAACAGGTGAACTTATCCCATTCTTTAGAGGTGCATCTACAGATGTTAACACTACATTAGCAATAGCTATTTTTTCAATGATTGCTATACAATTCTGGGGTTTTTCTTCTTTAGGATTTAAGGGTTATGGAGGAAAATTTATAAACTTTTCTCATGGGCCTATCAATGCCTTTGTAGGTATTTTAGAATTATTTGGAGAATTTGCTAAAACTATAAGTTTTACGTTTAGACTTTTTGGAAATATGTTTGCTGGTGAAATTGTTTTAATTTCAATGGGTTTTTTACTTCCTTTAATTGGAATGATTCCATTTATGGGACTTGAATTATTTGTTGGTGTTATCCAAGCATTTATATTTTCAATGTTAACTTTAGTTTTTGGTGTGATGGCAGTTACAGCGCATGAAGAGCATGAAGAACATGATTAGCAAATTTCTAGTAAGTAAAAAAAAATGAAGGGAGCATAAGATGGCAAGTGAATGGCAACCAATTGGAGCAGCTTTATCAATGGGTTTAGGTGCAGTAGGTTCTGGTTTAGGAATAGGAATATTAGCAAACGGAGCTTTGCAATCATTAGGAAGAAATCCTGAAGCTAGAGGGCCTATTCAACAAAGTATGATTTTAGCTATTGCTTTTACTGAAGCAATTGCTATTTATTCATTAGTTGTAGCTATATTGATATTATTTGTACTATAAAATTTTCAGCTGAGAAATTTTCAGCTGAAAAAAAACTGGAGATAAAAATATGGATGCATTAGGAATAAATTTATCAGGATTATTAACTCAACTTATAAGTTTTGTAATTTTGTTTTTAATTTTAAGAAAACTTCTTTTTGGACCTATTAGCACTATGCTTCAAACTAGAGCTAATAAAATCCAAGAAAGTCTAGATACTGCTGAGAGGGTTAAAAATGAAGCCGACCAGTCTGCACAAAGATTAGAGAAAGAAATTAATATTGCTAGACAAGAGGGACAAAAACTTATTAGTGATGCTAGAGAGTCTGCCGAGAAATATAGAACTCTAGAAATGGAAAAAGCCAAAGAAGAATCTCAAGATATTGTGATTAAGGCTAATAAGGCTATAGAAAAAGAAAGAGATCTAGCAATTCAGAGTGTTAGAAAAGAATTTTCATCATTAGTAATTTCTGCTGCCTCTAAAGTAGTTGAAAAGTCTATTGAAGAAAAAGATCATAAAGATTTAATTGATAATGCGCTAAAAGAGGAAGTTGGAAAATAAATTAAATTATGGCAACTTCAATTGTAAAAAGATATGCAAAAGCAATTTTAGAAATAGCATCTGAAACTATAAAAATGGATGCTTGGGAAAATAATTTTAAAAATGCTGAAGAAATTATACTTAACAAAGATTTAAATTCTTTTTTAAGTTCTCCTCAGGTACCTTTTGCTGAGAAATTTAAATCGATTGATATACTAATGAAAAATTTTGAGCCTTTGTTTTTAAATTTCATAAAAGTATTAATAAATAAAAATCATCTAGATTTATTTAAAGATATTAGGGATGAATTTTATGATCAAAATAAAATATCAAAAGGCAAAGTTTCAGCTACTATTACGTCCTCAATCAAATTATCAAATGATCAGAATAAAATGTTGATTGAAAAAATATGTAATGTTTTTAATGTTACAAATGTTGAAATTATAGAGAATATAGATGAATCTATTCTTGGAGGTTTCATAATTAGAGTTGGGGATACTATTATAGATTCATCTACTAAAAATAAATTAAATGAACTAGAAAAACACTTGTTGAAATCAACGTTAGCAAATTAAATACGGAGAAAAATTATGTCACCAAATAGTCAAGATATAGCATCAATAATTAAACGCCAAATCGAAGATTTTGGAGGAGACTTTACTATGGTTGATATAGGAACCGTGGTTGAAGCTGGAGATGGGGTTGTTAGAATACATGGACTTTCTGGAGTTAAGGTGAATGAGCTTTTACAATTTCCAAATGATATTATTGGCTTGGCGTTAAATCTTGAAGAAGACAGTGTTGGAGCTGTTATTTTAGGTGACTTTATTGGCATTAAAGAAGGAGATGAAGTCAAATCTACAGGAAGAATTGTTGAAGTTCCTGTAGGCGAAAACCTTTTAGGTAGAGTAGTTGATCCATTAGGTAGGCCAATTGATGGTAAAGGAGATGTTGATACTTCTGAATCTTTTCCTGTAGAAAAAATTGCCGCAGGTGTTGTTGAAAGAAAATCAATTGACCAGCCAGTACAATTTGGATTGAAAATTGTTGATGCTATGGTACCTGTAGGAAGAGGGCAAAGAGAACTAGTTATTGGTGACAGAACAACTGGTAAAACTTCTCTTTGTGTTGATGCTTTAATTAATCAAAAAGATTCTGATATTATTGGGATTTATGTAGCAATTGGACAGAAGGCTTCTAAAGTAGCGTCAGTTGTTACTAGATTAGAAGAGCAAGGAGCGCTAGAAAACACAATAATTGTTACTGCAAATGCTTCTGATTCAGCTGCTCTTCAATATTTGGCACCTTATTCAGGTGTTACAATGGCTGAATTTTTTATGTCTCAAGGAAAAGATGTTCTTATTGTTTATGATGACTTAAGTAAACATGCTTGGGCTTATAGACAAATGTCACTTTTATTAAGAAGACCACCAGGAAGAGAAGCATACCCGGGTGATGTTTTTTATCTTCATTCTAGATTACTCGAAAGAGCTGCAAGGTTAGATGAAAAATATGGAGGAGGATCAATTACTGCACTTCCAATAATTGAAACTCAAGCTGGAGACGTTTCAGGTTACATACCTACAAATGTTATTTCTATTACAGATGGCCAATTATATCTTGAACCAGATTTATTTAACTCAGGGATAAGACCTGCTGTTAATGCAGGGTTATCTGTGACAAGAGTTGGGTCATCAGCTCAAAGAAAAGCTATGAAAGAAGTATCTGGATCTCTAAAAGGTGAAATGGCTCAATATGATTCTCTTAAGACTTTTGCTCAATTTGGAACAGATGATCTTGATGCTATCACTAAACAGCAATTGGCTAGAGGTGAAAGGCTTACAGAATTATTAAAACAAAATGAAAACGAACCACTTTCTTTTGAAAATCAAGTTTCTATATTTTATGTTGCTAATCAAGGAGCTTTAGACGATGTACCTATAGAAGAAATTAGAAATTTTGAAACTAGCTGGTATGATTTTATTTCAGCTAATTCGCCTGAAACTATGAAAGCTATATCTGAAGAAGGAATATTATCTGATGATACCAAGAAGAAGCTTGATGAATCAATAAAAACATTTAAGGGAACCTTTGGGAATTAATTAACATGCCAAGTACTAAAGAATTAAGAGCTAGAATACGATCTGTATCTAATACTTCAAAAGTAACAGGTGCAATGCAGCTGATTGCTGCATCTAAAATGAGAAAAGCACAAGATCAAGTAATGCAAGGTAAAAAGTATTCACAAACTTTATATAAACTTTTAATGAATCTTTCTTCATCGGTTGATGAAGAAAAAGAAAATATTCCATTATTAGAAAACAGAGTAATTAAAAATAAACTAATGATTTTAATTACTCCTGAAAGAGGCCTTGCTGGAGCTTTAGTTGGAAATATTAATAAAAAAGCTTTAGAAGTTATAAAATCTTCCAATGAAAAATATACAATTTTATCAGTAGGGAAAAAAGGATATAGGTTTTTAAATTCTAGAGGACATGATATTGTTGAACAATTAATAATACCCGATAGACCTGAATTATCAGATACTATTAAAATTTCAGAGATTGCGATTAAAGGATTTCTTGATAAAAAGTGGGATCAAGTCGATTTGCTTTATAGTGAATTCTTTAATACAACTTCTCAAGTGCCTAAATCTCAAGTGATACTACCTATTTTGACTCCTGACTCTACCAATTCTATAGAATCTAAAGATTATATTTATGAGCCTTCAGCATATGATGTACTAAAAGATATAACTCCAAAATATGTTAGAGCTCAAATTTTTCAGTCAATTTTAGAATCTTTTGCAAGTGAACATTCTGCGAGAATGGTAGCCATGCAAAATGCAACAGATAATGCAAATGAACTAATAGGAGATCTTACATTAGATTTAAATAAAGCAAGGCAAGAAACAATAACTGCAGAACTACTAGACCTAATTGGCGGTATAGCTGCATTAGAAGGTAAATAAAGGAGTATATTATGGCTAAAGGAGATAAAGGTAAAGTAGTTCAAATAATTGGTACTGTTGTAGACGTTGCATTTGAACAAAATAACCTTCCTCAAATTTTTCATGCTTTAGAACTAGAAAATGAAGGAAAAAGATTAGTATTAGAAGTCGAACAACATGTAGGTAATTCTTGGGCTAGATGTTTAGCCCTTGGTCCTACTGAAGGATTAGCTAGAGGTGTTGAAGTTACAGACACAGGTGCTCCTGTATCTGTACCAGTAGGTAAGCACTCTTTAGGAAGATTATTTAATGTTATAGGAGAACCTATTGATGATGGAGATCCTATTGATAAAGATGCTATAAAATGGCCTATACATAGAAAAGCTCCAGATTTTGATCAACAATCTGGATCTGTTGAAGTATTAGAAACTGGGATTAAAGTATTAGATTTAATAACTCCTTTTGCTAAAGGAGGAAAAATTGGTGCTTATGGTGGAGCTGGTGTGGGTAAAACAGTTATTATTACTGAATTAATTAGAAATATTGCACAAGAACATTCTGGTGTTTCTGTTTTTGCAGGTGTTGGTGAACGTTCAAGAGAAGGTAATGATTTGTATCATGAAATGCAAGATTATGGAGTTTTAGATTCCACAGCATTAGTTTTTGGTCAAATGAATGAACCTCCAGGTACAAGAGCTCGGATAGCTCTTACGGGTTTAACTATGGCTGAATATTTTAGAGATGAAGAAAAACAAGATGTATTATTGTTTGTAGATAATATTTATAGATATATTCTTGCTGGAATGGAAGTATCTCTCTTTTAGGAAGAATGCCATCGGCAGTAGGTTATCAACCTACTCTAGCAACTGAAATGGGAGACTTAGAAGAAAGAATCACAACAACTGTAAATGGTTCTATAACTTCTTTCCAAGCTGTTTATGTACCAGCTGATGATTACACAGATCCAGGAATTGTGACTACATTTGGTCACCTTGATGCAAATGTCTCATTAGATAGAGCTTTAGCTGCACAATTTCTTTTTCCTGCTGTAGATCCTTTAGCTTCTAATTCAAGAATTATGGAACCTGGTATAGTTGGGGAAGATCATTATAATGCAGCAAGAGGTGTTCAGCAGGTTTTACAAAGATATAAAGATCTTCAAGATGTAATTGCTATATTAGGTATTGACGAATTATCAGAAGAAGATCAAATTATAGTTGGAAGAGCTAGAAAAATTCAAAGATTTTTGACTCAACCATTTTATGTTGGTGAAGTTTTTACTGGTATTCCTGGAAAATATGTTCCTGTTACAGAAACAGTAAAAGGATTTTTAGAAATTATTGACGGTAAACATGATGATTTACCTGAACAGGCATTTTATATGGTTGGTGGAATAGAGGAAGCTGTTGCAAAAGCTGAAGAAATGAAAAAACAAATTGAAAAATAAAAAACTAAATGGCAAATAATTTAAATGTAAATATAGTCTCTCCTTTAGGTGAAATACTTTCAGGCGAAGCCAAAAGTGTAATAGCACCAGGCTCTTTAGGTCAAATGACTATTTTGCCAAAACACGCATCATTATTATCATCTTTATCAAAAGGTAAAATTATAGTAAATTTAGAGAATGAAGAAAGTTCGGAATTCGAAATTGATGGAGGATTTTTAGAAATTTCAAACGACATTTTAACGATAATTGTAGAGAAACTTTCTAAATAATTTAGCAGTTCCTCTACAAATTTTTATCTTAGGCTACTTTACCCTGCATATTTTTAAGCATGCCTAAAGCTTCATCTTTGGAAATCTCCCTACTACATTGAATGCAACCAAGGTGATATTTACCCTCTGAATCACTATTTATCTCTATATCGCCACCACATTGGCACATTTTAGAATAAATCACTTTTACTTCCTTATAATTTTTTTACTATTTTCAATCAAATATAATAACTGCACTTATCGTAATAATCAAGTCTTTTAATAATTTATTCGTTAAATAACTGTTAAATAATTTAACAAATAAATTATATTAGTCGAAATCATCATGTTTGAAATTGACATGAGTCGTGTTAATAATTATACTTTATATCAAGGGAATATTTATGATTAATAATCGAGGTTGGATGATTTCTAAGTCAGTTTCAATAACTACTAGAAGAAATGAACAAAAAGTTAAAAATGATGACTTTGCTTATGATCCAGTTTTAGGAGTTTATACAATTAGTGTGGCTTCTGATTTGATTTCAATGCACCCCAATACATTGAGAAAATATGATAGAAATGGTTTGGTTAAACCCTCAAGAACTGTTGGTAAAAGAAGATTATATTCTAAAAACGACTTAGTTAAATTACAAATTGTTAAGCTGCTTACTGAGAAATATGGGTTAAACTTAGAAGGTGCCAAATTAGTGTTGGCTTTATCAATGCGAATACAAGAAATTGTTGGTTTGTTAGAGCAAGGTGTTAGTAGTCAATTTTATAAAAACTCTGCAAAAACAGCTTCTTTAGAATTAAGAAAACTTTTTTTAGACTTAGGTATTAAAATATAAGGATATTTATGGCAAAAACAAATAAAAAAATTAAAGATTTAGAAAATGAAAAAGTTAAAGATTTAGAAAATGAAAAAGTTAAAGATTTAGAAAATGAAAAAGTTAAAGATTTAGAAAATGAAAAAATTAAAGATTTAGAAAATGAAGTTGAAAAATTGTCTAATGAAAGAGATAAATATTTAGATATTGCTCAGAGAGCTCAAGCAGATTTAGTAAATTTAAGAAAGAAAATTAGTATTGATATGCAAGAATCTGAAGTTAAATCTCAGCGTAAAATTTTATATCAAATAATTAATATTATTGATCAAATGAATATGGCATTGACTGCGAAAGTAAATACTAAAACATATAAATCTTGGATTCAAGGTATAGACTCAATTAACAAAAATTTTATTACGACTCTTTTGAATTTTAATTTTATAGAAATTAACTATTCCAAAGGTGATAAGTTTGACCCTAATATTCATGAAGCAATTACGAAAGTTAAAACGAATGATTTTGAAGATGGTGATATAGTAAATCAAATCTCATCAGGATATAAGCATAAAGACTATTTGTTACGACCAATTTTAGTCTCGATAGCTGAAAAATTAGAAAAATAATTTAAATAGAAAAGGAAATTTTAAAATGGCAAAAGTAATAGGTATAGATTTAGGAACCACTAACTCTGCAATGGCAGTTATGGAATCAGGAGAACCTTCTATAATTGAAAATAATGAAGGTAAAAGAACAACTCCTTCTGTTGTAGCACTTAATGTTAAATCTAATGAAAGATTTGTTGGTGAAACAGCAAAAAGACAGTCTATAACTAACCCTGTAAATACCGTGTACTCAGCAAAAAGATTTATGGGACGCAGAATTGCAGATTCAGATATTAAAAAAGAATCTTTAAAAGTCTCCTATAAACTTAATAAAAGAACTAATGGTGATTTAGGTATAAAGTTAGGTGATAATGATCATGCTCCTGCTGAGATATCTGCAATGGTATTACGAAAATTAAAAGAAGATGCAGAAATTAAACTTGGAGAAAAAGTTGATCAAGCTGTAATTACTGTTCCTGCTTACTTTAATGACTCTCAAAGAGAAGCTACTAAAGTAGCTGGACAAATTGCAGGTTTGGAAGTTCTTAGAATAATCAACGAACCCACTGCAGCTTCTTTAGCATATGGTCTTGATAAAGAAGGAGACAGAGTTATAGCTGTTTATGATCTTGGAGGTGGAACTTTTGATGTTACCATATTACAGCTTGGTGAAGGCGTGTTTGAAGTGAAATCTACAAATGGTGATACTCAATTAGGAGGAGATGATTTTGATAATGTAATTGTTGATTATATTTGTGATGATTTTCAAAATCAAAATGGAATAGATTTAAAAAGTGATGCTGCAGCATTGCAACGTATAAGAGTTGAGGCTGAAAGATCTAAAATTGAATTATCTTCATTAAATCAAACTGAAATAAATCTTCCTTTTATTTCTGCTGATTCTAATGGACCTAAGCATCTCCAAATGTCATTATCGCGTGCAAAACTTGAAGAGCTTACAGCTCCTTTGGTAGAGAAAACAGTAAAACCAACAATGAATGCGATTAAAGATGCTGGAATAAAACCTGAAGATATAAATGAAGTTGTTCTAGTAGGAGGTATGACAAGAATGCCTATTGTTGGAAAAAAAGTTAAAGAATTGTTTAAGAAAGAACCCAATAAATCTATTAATCCTGATGAAGTAGTTGCACTTGGAGCTGCTATTCAAGCTGGTGTTCTTCAAGGTGATGTTAAAGATGTTTTGTTGTTAGATGTTACTCCATTGACTCTAGGTATAGAAACATTGGGGGGAGTAAAGACACCCTTAATTGAAAGAAATACTACAATCCCAACATCTAAAACAGAAACATTTACAACAGCAGGTGATAATCAACCAAGTGTTGAAATACACGTTGTTCAAGGTGAAAGAGATATGGTTACTGATAACGTATCTATTGGAAGATTTTCATTAGATGGAATACAACCAGCTCCTAGAGGTGTTCCTCAAATTGACGTTACTTTTGATATTGATGCTGATGGAATAGTTACAGTCAAAGCTAAAGATAGAGCAACAAATAAAGAGCAACAGATAACTATAACTGGTAGATCAGGAATGTCTGATGATGAAATAGATAAAATTATCAAAGATGCAGAAAAATTTGCGGAAGAAGATAAAAAATCAAAGTCAAAAATTGAAGCAAAAAACTCTGCAGAAGCTGTTGTGTATCAATCAGAAAAGCTTATCAAAGAAAATTCTGAAAAAGTACCAGAAAATATAACTTCTGATTTACAGAGTGAAATTGATAATGTTAAAAACATTTTATCGATAGAAGAATCTGAAGCTGAAGAAATTAATGAGGCTATAGAAAAATTAAATTTAGCCCTACAGGCTTTCGGACAGAATTTACCTCAACCTGAAAACAACCCTACAGAACCTACAAATGATGATGAAAAATCTGATGAAGATGATACTGTTGATGGTGAATACAAAGAAGTATAAAGAAAGGATTATTTATGAAAATTTATCAATCAAGAAAAAACTATGAGCGAAAATTATTAATAAACTATCAGGATATGTTTTATGATATAACATCAATTAATCCTATAATAAAAACTTCTCTAGATCTTATGATGGTTTCTATTTCAAATAATTTAAATATTTCAGATTATGTACTTAAATTAATACAGAATGAAACAGGAGATAAAAATATTAACTTTGAAAGTTATTTACCTGTAGATTCACCTGAAGTATGGGCCTTTGGAGTAACTTATGCTGATTCAATGAAAGAAAGACAAGCCGAATCTGACACCCCTGACGTATATGGAAAAGTCTACTTTGCTGATAGGCCTGAAGCTTTTTTCAAAAGTACATTAAGGAGATTAAGAGGACCTAATATGACAGTTGGTATTAGAAATGACTCTACCTGGGATGTACCTGAGCCTGAGCTAACTTTTATAGTCTATCAGAAACAAATTATTGGTTTTACTTGTGGAAATGATATGTCCAGTAGATCTATTGAAGGTGAAAATCCTTTATATATTCCACAAGCTAAAATATTTAAAAACTCTGCTTCTATTGGACCATGTTGGGTTCCAATAGAGTGTTTAAACTATGACAACTTAAAAGTTGAAATGGTGATAAAAAGAAACTCTGAAGAAGTCTTTTCAGGTACTTGTAATACTAGTCAAATGAAAAGAAAGTGTGATGAATTAAATAAATGGCTTAACCAAAGTAATGATATTCCTGACGGAACAACAGTTATGACTGGTACAGGAATTATACCACCTATGGATTTTACATTAAATCAAAATGATTTAGTATCTATTACTATAGAAAATATAGGAACGTTAATTAATACAGTTGAAAAAGTCTAATTTATATTTAATACTCTTATAAGATTAGTATTTCCTTTAAATCCTATTGGTAGACCTGCTACCACTACAATTGTATCGCCTTTAGAAGCAAGATTTTCTTTCTTTACTAATTTTTCAGCGAAACTAAACATTTTTTCAATTTGATCAAAACTATCAGTCTTAATAGCATTTACACCCCATCTTAAACCTAAATTAATACTCGTTTTTTTATCTGGAGATAATGCAATTACTATTTGTGATGGTCTATATGCAGCAACTCTTGCAGCTGTAGATCCAGATTCTGTAAATGCTATTATTAACTTTGCATCAAGTTGTTCTGCAATATTAGCTGCACCATGTGCAATTAATTCATCAATAATATTTGAGCTAGTAGAATCAAGATGTTTTAATCTTTTATTTCTTAAGTTATTATGATTGATATCATTTTCAGCTATTTTTGATATTTCTCTCATAAATTCAACAGCTCTAACTGGATACTTTCCTATAGAAGTTTCTCCAGAAAGCATTATCGCATCTGATCCATCTAATACTGCATTATGAACATCTGTTGATTCTGCTCTTGTAGGTTGAGGATTATCAGTCATCGATTCAAGCATTTGTGTCGCAGTTATAACTTCTTTACCTTTTTTATTTGATAAATTAATTATAAACTTTTGAGCTGCAGGAACTTGAGATATCGGAAGATGAACTCCCAAATCTCCTCTTGCAACCATAATTGAATCTGAGCAATCAATAATATCTTCTAAATTATCTAAAGCAGTTTGCAGTTCAATTTTAGAAATAATTTTTAGTTTTTTACTTCCAATTTTAGACTTTACTCTCTCTATATCTTCAGAATTTCTAACATAAGAAAGGCCAATATAGTCTATATCATTTTGTATTACAAAATCTAAAGCATTTTGTGTTTCTTCAGTAAAATAATCTAGCATGGAAGGGAAGCCTCTTGCTACTACAGCTTTATTACTACTTATTTTTCCTGGTAGATTTACTTTTGTCGTGATTTTAGTATTTTTAATTTCTGTAACTTCCAGTTCTACAGCTCCATCATCAACTAATATTATTGCTCCTATTTTAACATCTTTATGTAGTCCTGAAGGCCAAATCTTTATATCGGTTGTATCTATATTTTCACCACATTCAAATCTCAAAGAATCATTTTCTTTAGTATTAAAAAAATTATTAGGAATTACTCCTACTCTGTATTTAGGACCAGGAAGATCAGCAAGTATAGGCAAAGATATATTTAAAGAATTTGAAGCTTCTCTTAAATTAGAAATTATTTTTCTATGATCATCATTATTACCGTGAGAAAGATTTATTCTTGCAACATTCATGCCAGCGTTTAATAAATCATTAATGATTTCAATAGATTCAGATGATGGACCAATTGTACATACAATTTTAGTTTTTTGTAAATTTAAATTTGAAATTTTCAATCTCCATTTATATTTTCTAACTTATAAAAAGTAAATTTTTATTATGATAATTAGAATCTTATTTATATTATATATAGCGTATTATATATTAAAGAAAAACAACTAAGAGGAATGTATGTCAGAAGAAAACCAGTATTATTTCGAAATACAAAAACACGATTCTGAAATAATTTTGCTTGATAATAAAATGTTGATTATCAAAAAAGAATTATTATCTCAAAAAGGTATTCCTGATATGAAACAAAAATTAAATTTAATTATTGATAAATTTAATCAACAAAAAAAAATTCAAATTCAAATTAATCTATCAATAAATGAATGTAGTGAAATTATTAATGGATTAAACACTACATTATATTCTGGAAAAATAAGAAATAATAAAGAATTAGAAGCTATTCAATTAGAGCTACAAACTAAAACTAAAATCTTAGATGATTTAAATACTAAAATATTAAAAGTTTCAGAGAATATAAATAAATTATCTGATCTCAAGGAAAATATGGAAATTAAAATAATGACAACTGAGGAAAATTGGAATGATTTAGAAATAAAATTGAACGAACAAATTAAATCTTTTGATTTGAAAAAATCAGCTTTATTTGAAATGAAGAATTCATTATCTAAATCATTAAATAAAAACATTTTGAATTTATATGAAAACTTTTTATCTCGAAGTGGAAGCATAGGAATTGCAAAACTAGAAAATAATATTAGTTCATGTTGTAAAATGGAACTTCCAAATGCATTTATAGAAAAAATTAAATCTACAACTACTCCTATAGTTTGTAATTGTGGGAAATCATTAATAGCGGAGTAAAATTTTGAAATCGTTAGCTTTGATTTCTGATATTTCTAATATTGAAGAAAAGAATAAAATTTTAGATTTTTGTACTTTTGAAAATTTTCATATAGATATATTCACAGATAATAATAAATTTTCATATATTAAAGAAATTATAAAAAAACAACTTGTTTCCAAAATTATTATATTAGAACCTAAACTTTTAGATAAAGATTTGTTTGGATTTTGTAAAAAAATGATTTTTTTTGAAAAATCTAAAGTATTGATATCTTGTGCCTCATATGATTATCCTGATCCATTTCAAAATGCTATTAGATATTTACCATATTTTGGAAAAAATCCAGAAAGAATATCAAAAATTAAAGAATCTATAAATAAAAAAGCATCTAGGGGACAAGTTTTAGGGAAAGTTCCTTACGGTTATAAAAAAAATCCTTCTGGTTTTTTTGAAATAAACTTAAATGAATCTAATGTAGTTAAATCTATTTTTTCTATATTTTTAGAAACAAAATCTTTATCTAAAACTATAAATAAAATAAATATTTTAAGTAAGAAAAAATGGACGACTCAAGGAGTTAATCATTTATTAAGAAATGATTTTTATCTAGGAGTTTATCGTAGGTATAATATTGTAATACCTAATTCTCATATTAGCCTTATTTCTAATGAAATCTATAATAATGTTGCAAATATTTTTAATTCTAAACCAATCCCTATAAAATATAATAAAAATTTTTGGACTAGTATTTTGAGATGCAAAGTTTGTAGTAATAAATTTAAAATTTCATATCATAAAAATAGTTGGAAAAGTAATGGTACACAAATGTTAAAAAATTATAAATATTATATTTGTTCTCATATTGACACACCATTTTATCAAGATAAAAAAATAAGTATTAATTTTGAAAAATTAAATCTATTACTTAGCCAAAAATATTCTTTAAAAAAAATTAGCAACAAAATTTATAATGAATCTTATATATATAAAATTGTTTCTGAACTTGTAAATGAAAAAATTCAAATTCAAGATTTTATAAATAAATTTGAATTATTTAACTATCAATTAAGTAATTCTGAAAAATTGATAAAGAAAATTTATGTTAACAAATTAAATAGTGAGATTGTTTTAAGTTCTAAATAATTAGTTTATAATAAGTAAGTTAGGCAAAAGAAGGACGAGTGATCGCTAATATTTATATTAGAGGAAAGTCCGAGCACCGCTAGGAAAAAGTGCCTGTTAACAGCAGGGCAGGGCGACCTGATGGAAAGTGCAACAGAAAATATACCGCCACTTTTAGTGGTAAGGATGAAATGGTGAGGTAAGAGCTCACCACTTATTTGGTAACAAATAAGGTATGGTAAACCCCGCTTGGTGCAAGGCTAAATAGAGGAGCGTATAAAATTCCTAGATAGCTCCTGGGTAAGCTGCATGAGCTAATTGGTGACAATTAGCCAAGATGGATGATCACATATACTATTTTAATAGTAGAACAGAACTCGGCTTATAGTCTTTCTTTTGCTTAATAAATTAATTAAGGTACTGCGTGTCCTGCAAACACACCTGTGCAGACTTCATTATTTACAGCGATGCTTCCATTGACGATTACATAAGGAATTCCAACAGGAAATTGCTTTGCATCATCATATGTAGCAGTATCAATAATCTTATCTTCATCAAAAATTACAATGTCTGCAAAATATCCCTCTTTCAATAATCCTCTACCTTTTAAGTTAAAAGTTTTTGCAGGATTATTTGAAATTCTTTGAATCATTTGTTCTAAAGACATTACATCAAATTGCCTACGTAACCTACCTATAAATCTAGGGAAAGTACCATATGCTCGTGGATGTGGAAAATTTCCTATAGGAATTGAATCACTTCCAACCATATAGTCAGGTCTAGATAAAAATTCTATAGCATCTCTACTTATCTGCCTCCATGTAGATATGCTTTCTGGAGGAATCTGCCAAAACCCAACTTGTAAATCCTGTTCAATTAATAAATCACAAATTAAATCTCCCATTGAGACATCTCTCAATTTTGAAAGTTGAGAAACAGTCATACCTTCAAGCTCTGGATTTTTAGGTAAATAAGATAGTAATACATGATCCATTCTGCGTTTTTTATTAAGCTCAAAGCTTTTAATAATCTTTTTACGAGAATTTTTATCATTTAATCTTTCCAAAATATCTTTTGGGCCTCCTTCATGTGCCCAACTAGGAAGATTGCTCAGCAAAAATGAACTTCCTGTTGGATAGGGGTATAATTCTAAAGTACAATTAACACCCTCTGCCTTTGCTTTATCAATCAATTCTAAAACTTTTGAAACTTGACCTGCGTTTTCAGCACTTGTTCTTGTATGAGAAAAATGAACTCTAACACCTGACCTTTTCGCTATTTCAAGTGCTTCAGGAATACCTCCTCCTCCAAAGCCTCTCTCAGGATTTACATCTCTTAGATGAGTTATATATACGCCATCCTTTTCTCTAACAACTTTGCATAATTCAATTAATTCTTCTGTATCACTCCATGCGTTAGGATGATATGACATACCTGTGGCCAATCCTATAGAACCTTGATCTAGTCCTTCTTTCAACAAATTCTTTGCATGATCTAATTCTTTGTTTCGTAAAGGTTTATCAAAAAATCCTACAGATTCCATTCTTAATGCCCCGTGAGACACTGGATATGCTGTGTTAATAGAAACCTTTTTATGATAGTGGGATCTAAATGCACGTATACTACTCATATCAAGATTTTCTGGAGGCATTCCTAAAATTCCACCTAGATACTTTCTTTGAATTTCATAGTTTTCAGATGAAAGAGGTGCATAAGATAATCCATCTTGGCCAAGAATCTCTGTAGTTACTCCTTGCCTTAAGCTACTAGCATGCTGAGGATTGTTTAGCAAAATACCATCGTGGTGAGTATGGGCATCAATAAATCCTGGAGATACAATTAATCCATTTGCATTAATGATTGCTTTTGAGTCTTTACCAGTTGAATCGCCAATAAAGGCAATTTTTTCACCTATTATTCCTATGTCCGATCGAACTCTTGACTGACCAGATCCATCAACCACATAACCATCTTTTATGAGTAAATCTAACATAATATTAATAAATTCCTAACTATATCTATTCTGATTGTCCTCTTTTGGCCCAATCAGTTTTTTCAAACATATTTAAACCAGGATCTAGTACTAAGCCTTGATTACTTTTATCAGGAGGATGAGCAAGTATAAAATCTTCATCAATTTCTACTCCCCAGCCAGGTCCTTCAGGTAAATTAAAAAAACCATCTTTTACTTCAGGATAAAAATTAGCAACTTTTTTAACAAATGGGTCAGCAAAGTCATTAAAATGTTCTAAAATTTTTACGTTTCTAAGTGTAAAGCACAAGTGTAGAGCAGCTAATGTTGATATTACTCCTCCAACATTATGAGGAGCTACCATAATTGAATAGATTTCAGCAGTTGAAGCTATTTTTTTTGTTTCAAAAATTCCGCCACACTGTGTTATATCTGGTTGAATTATATCTACTGAATTATTACTCCATATTTCCCTGAACTCTGATGCTCCATAAAGTCTTTCGCCTGTTGCTATTGGAAGAGAAGTTTGCAATCTTACTTTATCTAAACTTGGATTGTCACTAGGCCTTACAGGTTCTTCAATCCAACCAATGTTCAGTTGGTCTATTTTTTTTGCAATTTCTACAGCTTGATGTGCGGCAAATCTACCGTGCATTTCTATCATCATTTGCATATCATCTGTAATAGCATCTGAAACAGCTTCAATTATTTCAATAGATTTAAAAAATTCAGTTCTTGAAAGTTCTAAATCACCATTTCCAAAAGGATCAAATTTTAATGCTTTATAACCTCTAGATACTACCTTTGAAGCAGCTAGTGCAAAACTACCAGGAGTTCTTTCTACTGTATACCATCCATTGGCGTATGCTTGAATTTTATCCTGGACTTTTCCTCCAAGTAATTTATATACTGGTTGATTAGTTGCTTTACCCATAATATCCCAAAAAGCCATCTCTACCATGGCTAAACCAGTATGAACAACCTCACCTGCTTTACCAAAATCTAAAAGGGTAAATCTTCTATAAAGAGCTTCTATATCAAAAGGATCATGACCTATAAAGTGCCTTTCAACATCCTTTAAATATTCTGCTACAGTATGAGTTTTGCCTAGTACTCTCGCTTCGCCTATTCCACTTATACCTTCATCAGTTTCAACAACTATATAAGATAAGTTTCTCCAAGGAGTTCCTAATTGTAATAATCGAAATCCAGTGGTTTTCATCTTATTTAATTATTTTTCCCTTAGTTTCACTCTCGTCATTATAGTATCTACTGAATCTTCCTTCTTGCTGAGTAATTACTTCAATAAGTGCACTTTGGCCATCATTATTTGTTTTTTGAGCCTCTTTTATAGCAGGAACTATTTCTTCAGGTTTTTCAACATAGATTCCTTTAGCTCCTAAACCTTCAGCAATTGTAGTGTAGGAACCTGTGTTGTTTCCTGCTCCGTATCTTTCCATAGCTATAGGCATATGATGATCATAACCTCCCATAGTACTGTTATTCAATAGAATAGTTGTAATAGGGTTTCCAGATCTAACTGAAGTTTCTAAATCTAAACCAGAAAGACCAAAAGCCGTATCACCCATAAAGTTAACACAAAATTTATCAGGGTGAGCTATTTTAGCTCCAATTACTAATGGTAATCCATAACCTAAATGAGTAGATTTACCCCATCCAATGTAACTATTTGGAACAGTTGCTGGATAGAAAGGCATAATTTGATCTCTAGGATGACCAGCATCATGAGTCATTATTGTGTTTTCATGGTCGACTGCATTATTTATTTCAGTAATCAACCTATATGGATTTATTGGATCATCATTAGAATTTAACAGTGGGGCCCAATCTGCTTCCCATTCCTGTTTTACCTGAGCAATTGATTCTACTATTTTTGTATCCTGAGTTCTTGAATCTCCAAAAGATCCTTTTGCTTCATCAATAAGCATTTTTAGAGTAGATTTTACATCTCCCAATAGTCCAATTTGAGTTGGATATTCTTTATCTATATCCTCTACGTTATTTGTATTGTGAATTAAAAATTTTCCTTCAGGAATATCTATTCCAAAAGTAGTTTTAGAAAAACTAGAACCTAATCCAATCAGTACATCAGAGTCTTTTAACCATGACCAAACAGCTTTTGGAGCTGTTCTGTTTGCTGCACCCAAAGATAAAGGATGCCTCTCGTCAAAAGTAGATTTTCCTGGCATTGTAGTAATAACAGGAATTTGCATTATTTCTGCAAATTCTTTTAGTTCTTCTGTTGCGGCACCGTATAGAATTCCTTGTCCTGCCCAAATTACAGGGTTTTTAGCATTTCCAAGAGCTTTAACTGCATCCTTAACATCTGAAAGACTTGGAGAAGTCAAAATACTATTAGGACTTGAATAATCATCTGTGTTATCCACTTCTCCTGACATAGCATCGCTTCTCATTTCAAGAAGTACTGGTCCAGGTCTACCATTTTTTAATGCCGCCATAGCCCTTCTCATTTGAGTAGAAATTTCAGAGCTCTTTGTTATTGAAGAATTCCATTTAGTTATATGAGCAAAGTTAATTTGAGGATCAAAATTTGGTTTTACTTCTGCTACATTTGCAGGAGATCCAGCTGGAAGATATAGAATTGGAACAGCTTCAGCCCATGCTTGAGCAAATCCTCCGAAAGAATTTTCTATTCCAGGTCCACCTTGAGAGCAAAATACTCCTCTTTTACCTTGACTTGCCAGCATTCTTGCATATCCATCTGCAGCCATAATCCCGCCACGTTCTTGTCTAAAAACAATTGGCTTTAAACCAGCTTTTCCAGCAGCCTCAATTAATGGGTTTGCAGGAAAACAAGCTATCCATTCAAAGCCTTCTTTTTTTAATATATCTACAACAGCATCATAACCATTCATATTATTACTCCAAATTTAATATTGTTTATATTATTTAATTTACTTATATTATTACAATTTATCTTTATTCTAAATTTAATATATATTCCATATTGCCATAAATTCGTTTTATTTTAAAGGTTAAATTATTATTTTTTTATTTTAGATTTAAATATCTATAAGTTTTTTATATTGAATATATAACGAGGAAATTATTATGGTACAAGAAAGACTAGTTGGATTTGGCACAGCCAATATTAAAGTATTTGGTGTTGGAGGTGGAGGAGGAAATGCTATTAATAGGATGTATAAAGATGCTATTTCTGGTATAGAATTTATTGCTGTAAATACCGATAACCAAGCCTTAGAAAATTCTTTAATTCCAGAAAAAATAAGAATTGGAGATAGGATTGCAAAAGGAATGGGTGTAGGTGGAGACCCATCTAGAGGAAAGCAAGCAGCTGAAGAAAATAGATCTGAAATTAAAGAATATATGGATAAAGCTGATATGGTTTTTATTGCATCTGGAATGGGTGGAGGTTCTGGAACAGGAGCAGCACCTGTAATAGCTGAAATAGCTAGAAACTCAGGAGCATTAACTATTGGTGTAGTAACTAAGCCATTTGGATTTGAAGGTACTCAAAGGCTAGACGCAGCACTAGAAGGTATTGAAAATTTAAAAAAACATGTTGATACATTAATTGTAGTCCCTAATGATAGATTACTCCAAACAGAAAATAATCTATCTATGTCTGAAGCGTTTAACCTTGCTGATGATGTATTAAAAGTTGGAATTCAATCTATATCTGAATTAATCTTAGTCCCTGGTGAAATAAACTTAGACTTTGCAGATGTAAAAACTATAATGGAAAATGCAGGACCTGCTTGGATGGGTATAGGAGAGTCATCAAGTGAAAATAGAGCAGTAGAAGCAGCTGAAAGGGCAGTTTCTTCACCTTTATTAGAAATGCCAATTGATGGTGCTAAAGGAGTTATATTTAATGTTTCTGGTGGTAAAGATATAACCTTAGATGAAGTTACTGCAGCTTCCGAAGTTATTAAATCTAAAGTACATCCTGAAGCTAATATAATATTTGGAAGTATAACTAACCAAAAACTAAATAATAAAATGAAAATTACTGTTATTGCTACAGGATTTCCTGTATTAGTTGATGATGATTTTATTGAAAGAAATATAAGACAAGATGGTGTAGGAATTGATGATTTAGAAGTTCCTCCATTTCTTAGAAAACATCCAAGTGCACTAAGAAGATTGAGATCTGGAACGCTATAAATTTATTTTTTTATTGGAAGATTATCTAATATTTTGTTTAAATTAGACGTATGCCCATTATAAATAGGGTCAGAAACAACTATAAAGGCTTGTGCTACTTTTTCAATATAGTTTAAATCAATTGTAATTAGGCTATATGTAAATTTACTAATAATTTTTTTAATTTTTTTAATATTCATATTTGATAAAGCTTTTGTTTTAGTCTTTTTTTCTGAAATATTTATTTCGTGTATAAGTATTAAATTAATTAATTCATTATTTATATTTATATTTATGATTTCTTTTAAAGTTTTATAAATAGATTTACTGTAGTTTATATATACAATTTCCCCCTCATCAAAAACAGATAAAATAGCATGCTTATCTCCTAACATCCATACGTTCTCTTCAACTAAAGAATATCTTGGTTTATTGATTAGTTTCAAGTAATCTTCCTTCCAAGTTTTTAAATGAGATTCTGTAAATTGATTCATTGTTTTGGTTTTAAAATATGAATAAGTTGTAAGTTTTTATAATATTACATTATTT
>Ga0115000_10000015_pt1 | contig 133253 bp, 132 predicted proteins | sample ArcticOcean_MG_C_6_FD_89690 | JGI IMG/M metagenome (GOLD analysis project Ga0115000, IMG submission 89690) | Marine microbial communities from western Arctic Ocean - ArcticOcean_MG_CB8_128 | ecosystem: Environmental > Aquatic > Marine > Oceanic | place: Arctic Ocean: Canada Basin | collected... | reverse complement strand
CCCGGTTAGTGTCCACCGAAACCGGCACCGAGAGGTCGAGCAAGCCCATCAAACCTGAAGGCACCTGGACCTTCACGACACCGCACTCATTGGGTCCCTCCAGCACAGTTACTCCTTCACAGACAGCACCACATACGACAGGAGCCGGTGTAGGTGCCGGCATGCATGCGTCGTCCAACGCCAGACCATTGGTGCCGGCCGTGTCGATGGCGCCGGTGACACAAGCTGTAACCGCATCACTAGCCCACAAACACCCATTCGGGTTCAGGGCCAGGCTGAGGAGGTTGATGAGGTCGCCGATTGATGCAGGAATCTCACCCGACAAACCATTCCCGCCCAGGTACAGGCCTCTGAGGCTGGCGAGGTTGCCGATCGAAGAAGGAATCTCACCCGACAACTCGTTGTCGGACAGGTTTAGGGTTGGTGAGGTTGGTGAGGTTGCTGATTTCTGTGGGGATGGCACCCGACAAATCATTATCGAACAGGGACAGGGTTTGGAGGTTGGCGAGGTTGCCGATTGATGCAGGGATCGCATCCGACAAATCATTGTTGAACAGGTTCAGGACTTGGAGGTTGGTGAGGTTGCCGATTTCTGTGGGGATGGCACCCGACAAATCATTGTTGTACAGGTTCAGGGTTTGGAGGTTGGTGAGGTTGCCGATTGAGGCAGGGATCGCATCCGACAACTTATTGTTGTAGAGGTTCAACAAGGTGAGCGAACCGCCGGTGGCATTGGAGCAGGTGACTCCGTACCAGCCGCATGGATTATCGCTAGTAGCCAGTTGGCTTTGCTGACCCAGGTGGCGGCACCGCCGGTCGCGTTGTAGAGATCGACGAGTGCATCACACTCAGCCTTGGAGATGGTGGCGGCTGTGCAGTCGGTTACCCCTTGTGCTGATGCAGGGGGTGCGGTAGCGACCGGAACGATTAATGCTGCGATCATGGTGAACACGGCCAACACAACAAGACGCCGCAGATCCCCCAAATGACTCATAAACAAAACCTTTTCTAACGCTAGGAATTTCGGTTGGCCAGCAATACCGAACGGCGAACATGGTACGCCTTCGGTGGTCGGGGAAGCACACAATGCTGATTGAAGCGTTTACAACAGCTCGCCGGAACCTGGACGTAGCTCGTGATGTCCACGCCCAGGTGTTCGAATCGGTCACCGTAAAGCACTGATAAGCCGGTCAGAAGGCGGTAAAACTCCTCGTCTTCCTGCAGGGAGATCAACGCAGCTGTTGATTGGGGCAAGTTTGGAGACTGGCCGCGTGTGGCGGCTCTCGATGCGATCTCCGCCCGACGCTACATCCATGCATCTCGAACGAACCAGGCTGGCGGAGCGCCGAGCGGTGCCTAGACGGAGTCATTTCTTGGAACGATGAAGCGCCGTCCGATCATCGTCCAGCAGTTACTCACGGGCATGAACGGACACATCAACCTGGCTTTGGGAATCTCTGCGGCCATTGTGGCTCCCGGTGATCAAGTCGACTCGTTGCTTGTCGACTTCAACACCGTCAACGCCGTGCTGGGGAGTGTTCCCAAACGGTTCACGACTGAGGCCGGCCGACTCGGGCTGGAGTAGCCAACGTCGATAGTGTTGGCTATCAGATCGGGCGTTGTTTACCTGGCATAGGTTGTGCTCTAACCGAGAATCCTGAGCTGCACTCCGTGAGAGTGGCGGGCTGGTGTAGCTCTCCGCTCGGTCTTACGAGGTGCCCCGGAGATGTGACCCTTCGCCGATGCCCAGCGGCGCGCTCTGCCCGCCGGCTCGGGCCTTTCCCACCACGTCACGCAGCGTGAAAGGAGCGTTGAGTTCCTCGGCGGTTGAGTCTGGGTTTAGCTCACCGACGCGGACGTACGTGCCGCGATCGGCAGCGATCCGGAAGTCCACCAGTGCGCCTGCCGCTTCGCCGGCGCTCCCCGCTGCCCCGAATCCGTGGCCTTCGTTGGTCTGGCCATAAGTTGCAGCCTGAAAGCCCATGCGATGGAGGAGCTTGGAGCTAGCGCGCTCAAGCACTTCGGGGCGCACGGAGAGCATCCAGTTCTCCTGCTGGCGCAACCAGCCGACCTGCATGCCATTCAACATCACGATGCGTGGTGTATCGGTGCGATTGATCCCTGTGCTGTGGAGAAGCCGCCCATCGATTACCACCATCGTGCCGGCTTCAGCGTCCAGATTGATCGCCGGCGCAAGAGCTCCAACGGGCTCTCCAGCACGGGCGGCGTCGGTGAGCACGCGATGGCTCCCAGGAATGAGGAGCGTGCCACCATTCTGCTCATCGATATCGGTGACGGGCGTCAAGATGTTGACAGTCAAGGGGTGGCGCGACTCTGGAGCAATACCTTGGTCCTGATGCAAAGCTTGCGGCACGCCGCCACGAATGGAGATCGCTGCAATTAACGATGTGCAGATCCAGCCAGGGCCGAGGGCCTCGTCGACGAGCTGCTCGACGAGTGGTCCTCCCTGTACCACGCTCGGATCCTGCTCGATTAGGGCCTCGAAACATTGGCCCTTGTTCACGCAACAGTTGATGTTCTGTCCGCTCTGGGTTCTCTGCGCGATTCCAGCGAGCCGCTCGCCCTCCGCCTGCTCGAGCACACGCTGACGAATAATCGCGACTTGGTCTGGGGCGATCGCGCCCTCGACCTTGCAGTAGCCCCACTCGACGAAGTCACGTCGTAGCCGCTCGATGTCTCGCGAAGCTATGGGGAGGTCGACGTTTTGCCAGTCTGGGTGTTTCGCTCCGGTTGTGGTGTCGTAGTAAGAGCCCGGCCGGTACTCCCATTGGCCCCATTCACCGCTGCGTTTTGGCGGGACGAAGTAGATCTCGGGGTTGTTAGCAAGTACCGAAGCCATCGGCTCTTTTGATGCCACTTGGGCGTGGTACATCTGGGTCTCGGGCGCCGATCGGGTTCGCACGTGCTCGGGATCGAACTCCTGCGGGACGGACCCGGGTTTCACCATGACGTCAGTCTTCTGCACTGGACTTCCCATAAGACATAACCTAGATCAACGCGCTGGACGAGCAAGACTCTGGCGGGTGGCGACTCGGTTTGCGGTTCGAGAGGTCGAGCTGAGGTGGGCAGTCCTATGCAGTGCCATCCTGCAAGTAGGCGACGGTGCCGTCGTACCAGTTGCCCGGTCAGGGAGGGCTATGGTCAGCTTCATGGCCGAATCGAAGATCGAGATCGTGACGACATTCCTGAAGGCGTTCGGGCGTCAGGACATCGATAGCGCGATGAGTCACATCGCCCCCGACGTCGAATGGCATTACCACGTGGGGACCCGCCCGGTGATCGGCAGTGAGCACGTTCGCAAGGTTCTCAACAAGCTTGGCCAGCACCAGATCGACTCTCGGTGGCGCACCATCCGCTGGGCCGAGGCGGGCAACACCTTGATGATCGAGGCGGTCGAGGATTACCTCAACCCCAAGGATCACCGCGCACAAGTGCCGTACATGGGCGCCTACGACTTCGACGCCGACAACCTGATCACTGCATGGCGCGACTACTTTGACCTCGAACTGCTGATGAAGAGCGACCGAGGCGAGCCGATGGACGTCTGGGTACAAGCACTGATTGACGCCGAACCCACGTAGCCGAAGTCATCTGGACTACGGCCAACAACTCGGGCTTCAGTTCCAACCAAACGCAGCCAGCTGCGCATCCACGCAGAGCGGGACATCGCCGGAAGGTACGCGCAGTTTCACAAGCGGTCGAAACTGCTGACAGAACAGAAAGGTCGACGCCCAATGTCGGCGTGACAGAGCCACCGCTGGATCTCAAGGGGATGCTGACGCAGCTTGGATCTCTAGGGAGCCTCTTTGGTGGACACCAGATGCATCGACGCGAGGACCAGACTCTTTCTCGGGTGTCTGGCTATCGTCTGGACATGACCCGTATTGCACGCCACGTCAACCTCGCATCCCGCCCGAACGGGGCGCCCGTTGCTGAAAATTTCAATGTGGTAGAAGCTGAGGTTCCTGTCGCGCAGGACGGCGAGATCGTCGTCGCCAATCAGTTCATGTCGGTCGATCCGTACATGCGGGGCCGGATGAACGACGTGAAGTCGTATGTGCCGCCGTTTCAGATTGGTCAGCCGCTCGAGGGTGGCGCTGTCGGTGAAGTGATCGAGTCGAACTCGCCTAACGTTGCTGTCGGCGACCACGTGGTCCATGGTCTCGGCTGGCGTGAGATCGCAGTTTTACCGGGATCACAGACGCAGCCGGCGGCACGCGTCGACGGCGTCTCGCTCTCGGCCTACCTCGGTGTACTCGGGATGCCAGGTATGACCGCCTACGTCGGGCTGCTCGATGTTGCGTCCTTCAAGGAAGGCGACGCAGTGTTCGTGTCGGGTGCAGCTGGTGCTGTCGGCTCGCTCGTCGGCCAGCTCGCGAAGTTAAAGGGTGCGTCGCTTGTCATTGGTTCCGCCGGTTCTGACGAGAAGGTTGCCTGGCTCACTGAAGAGCTGGGCTATGACACGGCGTTCAACTACAAGTCCGACCCCGTCGCCAAACAACTGTTCGCTGCCGCACCTGATGGCATCGATGTGTACTTCGACAACGTCGGTGGGGAACACCTACAGGCGGCGCTGCATGCGCTCAACGTGCACGGCCGTGTGGCGTTGTGCGGTGCCATATCGGTCTATAACAATACTGAACCGGCGCCAGGGCCGAACAATCTGACCCTAGCGATCGGCAAGCGCCTCAACATGCGTGGCTTCATCGTCAGCGATCACGCCAGCATGCGCGATGACTTCCTGCGCGAGGTCGGTGGGTGGCTCGCTGATGGCACGATCAAAGCCGAGGAGACCGTGATGCACGGCATCGAGAGCGCCGCCGATGCGTTCATTGGACTGCTTGCCGGTGCTAACACTGGCAAGATGGTCGTCGAATTCTGAGCCGCAAGCCCGCCAACTCATATCGTCCAAACGCGCCTAAGCGACCAAGGCGAATCTGTGCAGTGGCAAGTTCTGATTAGGCCGCGAGCGATTGAATGCTTTTTCGTCTTGGACCTGGGTGTGATGCACCAGGCGGTCCTCGTCGAGCGCAATGTAGGATTGGATCTCGTTCGGTAGGGCTTCGGAATCGCTCAGTGGGAGCTCTTCGACCCAACCATCGAGTCGACGGCCAATAAACAGCGCTTTGCGGCCACGTTCTAGATCGGTCGGATTCCAGGATTGAACTCCCCGGGTACGTCGCACCGATGTGGGGACCGCGCATGTCCATGGGGAAGATCACCGGTGCTCGTGTGGGCGGGATCGTGCTTGATACGCGTGCGAGCGGAGCGGGCTCCAACGCCCCGAAGCGTCCGCTGAATTGCTGTAGTTACGCGGCTGGTGCGCTTCTCATCAGCTCGAATGCAGAAGGGGCACGCGGTATGCAGTCGCTGCGGTGTCATGAAAGAGGAAGCGCTTCTCGTCGGGGGAGTAGCCGGCCGCAATGCGCTTATAGGCGTTCCACAGCACGACATATCCGGCGCCGCGTTTGTCGACCGGAAAGTTCGACTCGAACATGCAACGCTGCGGGCCGAAGAGTTCGATGGCCCGTTGGATCGGTTCGGCCCAAACCTCGGCCAACTCCTCCGATGTCGCCGGCGTCGCCCGCTTATCCCATCGATAGCCCATCATCGGCATGCCAATCCCGCCGGTCTTGAGGAACGTATTGGGCAAGGCCGCGAGCTCGGCCATAGCGTCGTACCAGAAGCCCAGAATCTCATGGCGGCGATCCTTGTACGGCCCAGTTCCGAGGAAGCCACCGAGGTGGTCGATCACGATGGGGGTGTCGGGGCAGGCTCGGGCCGCCGCGGCTAGCAGGGGAAGTTGTGGGTGGTACACCATGGCATCGAACGTGTAGCCCAGCTCGCCCACGGTTCGCAGACCATCGAGAAACGCTGATCCGTCCATTGGAGCGTTGTCGTACATGGCCAGCGGTGGATGGTCGTCGGCGGCGGTGATGTACCGCACACCTCGGAAGCGTCCCCGCCCGGCTTTGTCGAGCGCCGCAAGAACTTCCTCGACCTCTCTGCCAAGTGAAAGGTCGGCATTGCCCATGATCCCTGCGATTTCGGTCTTTCCTGACGCAGCGCTCTGCTCTGCCAACTCGGCGACGAATTCGACTTCGCCGACCGATCGGAGATGCTGTGGGCCGTCTTGGCGATACTCGGCGTGACATTCGAGGAAGATTGAGCGAACTACGTTGTGACCCGCTGAAGTGTCGTCGTGAAAGTCAGTGATGGTATAGGGCCATCCCGTGTGGCCGCTATCAAGCCACAGGTGATGATGCGCATCGCAGATTGGTAGGTCTGGCTCTAAAGCGGTCTCGGACACCTGCGCAATCCACGCCTCGTGGTCCGTGAGCGTTCGGTCGTTGGTAGCCATAGTTCTCGTCAGTCCCGGCCACACTCGTGACCACGATCGAACCTTAGCCCTGCGGGATCTGGGCTAGGTCATCGCAATCGCCCCGTTGATTATCTCCGCAGTCATGAAGGCGTGGCTGAGTCTTGGTCGTGTTGTGTTTGCTGTAGAGAAGGGGGCTGAAGGCTGGATAGCTCCAATAGCTCACGAGCGGGTCGATACCGAGGGGAGCAAAGACGGGAGCCGGTCCGTCAAGAACCTGTTGGAAGAACACCATCTTGTGTGCCGCGGCTGGCGATCCTTTGGCTTATGAGCCACCCGGTCGGAGCGCGTGATAGTCCAGCGGTATGCAGGTTCCGTCGCTATCTCAATCAGGATGGGATTTCGAACCGACGATCGCTGAACCATCCTCAACTAGCATTGGGCGGACCCGACGGACCGGTCGGGCAACGCTATGACCCTGAGGGGATTTGACTATTGTGTGGCTGTCGCTAGGCACAGAAGAACCAAGCTGGTGGGCCTGGTGACCGGCTTGCGGGGCGATGCCGCTCTCGTGGGGTTTGCTGAATGGCCGTCCGAGCGCAAGTACGGCGGACCGAGGTCGTTCCAAGTAGAGCAGTGGGCAGAGATCGCAGCCGCAGCGTTGGCCGATTGTGGGATCGCATCTAGCGAGGTCGATGGGCTGATCACCTACGACTTGCGTGAATCGAAGGACTTCGTGCCGGCGACAGTCGCGGAGTACTGCGGCTGGGAAGTGAACTTTGCGGAGCGCATGGACCTTGGCGGCGCCAGCGCTGCGGGCGCTGTGTGGCGCGCCGCTGCTGCGATCGAACTGGGCCTGTGCAACGTGGTCGTATGTGCCGTGCCGTCTCGCCCCCGACCTCGACCGAACAACCCGAAGGGTCCGCGAATGGATTGGGGCGCCCTTGGCAGCTCCAGCATGGAGTGGGGATCACCTCAAGCGGAGTTCGACGTGCCCCACGGCAACGTCGCCCAAAATGCCGGCTACGCGATGATCGCCCAGCGATATGCAGCGGAGTTCGGCTGGGACGAGCGAGCACTGGCCAAGATTGCTGCTGACCAACGACGGTCAGCCAACGCCACCCCGAACGCGGTGTTTCGAGATGTCCCGATCACGATTGACGACGTCCTGGCCTCGAAGGTCGTGGCCGACCCGATCCACGTGCTCGAGATCGTGATGCCATGCCAGGGAGGTACGGCCATCGTGGTTACGTCCCGAGAGCGTGCTGCCCAGTGCCCCCATCGCCCGGTGTTCGTCACTGGGTTTGGGGAGCGGCTCGCCTACAAGACGCACACCTATGCCCGAGACATGATCCGCACGCCAATTGCCCACGCTGCTGAGCAGGCGTTCACCATGGCTGGAGTCGATCGCTCCGAGGTCGACGCTTGTCAGCTCTACGACTGCTACACGATCACCGTGCTATTGACGCTTGAAGATGCAGGCTTCTGCGAGAAGGGCGAAGGTGCGGCCTTCGTGAATGATCACGACCTCTCCTATGCCGGCAACTTTCCCATGAACACCAATGGTGGACAGCTGGGTTTTGGTCAACCCGGCGCAGCTGGAGGAATGATCCATGTCGTGGAGGCTGTGCGCCAGATCCAGGGCCGTGCCGGCGCACGGCAGCTCTCGAGTGCTGACACGATGTTCGTATCGGGCAATGGCGGCATCATTAGCGAACAAACCGCTCTCGTCTTGCAGGGAGGCTGATATGCGACCAGCTCCGATCGTTCCCGTTGCCACGCCGACCTCGCAGCCGTTCTGGGATGCGCTGGCCGAACGGCGAGTCGAGATCCAACGCTGCGACGACTGCAGCTCGTGGGTCTTTTACCCGCGTGTCAGGTGTGCTGGCTGTCTGTCGTCAGCGCTCACATGGACCGAGGTTTCGGGCGAGGGAACCGTCTACACCTTCACCGTTGCCCGCCAACCAACCACGCTGGCCTTTGCCGATGTCGTTATACCGATCATTGCCGTTGTTGAGCTCGACGAGGGACCTCGGCTAACTACGTCGCTCGAGAGTGTTGATCCTGCCGATGTTCGTGTGGGCATGCGAGTGCAGCCGGTGTTCGTTGATGCTGGCGACATGACGTTGTTACGCCACCAGCCGATGAGCGAAAGACGACGCTTACGCGAGGTTCATGCCGCCGTCGACATGGAGATGGACTCCGGTGATGAAGCGTGCCTCATCGGAGTGCAGGAACAGTGATGCGTTTGCGACATCCCATGCGGTGCCCATCTCGCCCCCGAGTGGCACTCGGCGGTTGCGGCTAGCGATGACCTCGTCGCGACTCGTTCTGTCAGTGATGCGGTTCTCGATCGCCATCGGCGTGTTCATCAAACCAGGCAGAATCGAATTCACCCGAATGCCGTGAGCGGCGTTGGTCGAGGCGAGATTCTCGGTCAATCCAAGGATCGCTGTTTTGGTCGTCTTGTAACCAACGAAGGGATACGCGTGGCGTACCGCCATCGACGAAATGTTGAGGATAGATCCGGACCCTTGAGTACGCATTACAGGGATGACGTGGCGAGCCGCCAGCCACATGCCTTTTACATTGATCTGCCAGAGACGATCAAAGGAGTCGGGATCGAGTTCGAGCGCATCAGCATCGCCCCCGGCAATACTCACGCCGACGTTGTTGTGCAGAATGTCGATGCGCTGGTAGTGCTGAGTGATGCGTGCGACAAGTTCTGCGTGATCCCTGTCAGCCGTAACGTCGAGTTGAGCAGCAATCGCTTCGCCACCGTGGTCGACGATCATTGTCACTGTTTCGCGTGCTGAATCAAGATCTCGATCTGCCACCACAACAGTTGCGCCTGCACGAGCTAGCAAAAGTGAGGTTGCTCGGCCGTTCCCGACCGTTTCGCCGGGCGTCTGACCACCACCAACGACGATTGCTACCTTGCCGCCGAGGTTGTGCGATATCGATCCATGATCAGTCATCGCACCATCATGGTGCAAGCTTGGGTACGTGATGGGTGAGTCCTGTTGTGGGTCACCGCTTGGGCCAGCCCCCACCTGGCCGAGTTGTTTCGCGAGAGCCGTCAGAAGGCAACGCGCTCAAAAGGGGCGATATGTCTCCAGTCGTTCCTTAAGTTTTTCCTGGCTACAGTTTTTTCGCCAGGATCGAAGACTTGTTCAGTGTCGGTGAAGAAGACCTTGACTCCTCCACCAAGGCATAGGCCGCATCCGGCTGAGCCTCCAAGGAGCTACGCCTGGCATTGCTTTCCGAGAGGTGGGCGTAGGCTCCTCCGCTTGAGCTGGATACGCCTGAAGAACATCTCCAAGTCCTACGACCGGACCACACTTTTCCGGGAGATCCACTTCAAATTGGCTTCGGGTGACAAGGTCGGACTAGTTGGCCAGAACGGTGTCGGTAAGACGACGCTTGTAAAGCTGATCCTTGGTGAGGAAGAGCCCGACGAGGGCACGGTCGATATCACCGAGGGCACAACGATTGGGTACTTCTCACAGTTTTCTGATCTCGACAGTGCGACCACGATCCAGGCTGAGCTCATCGCCCTCTTTCCTAAGGTGCATGCTCTTGAATTGGAGATGGGCGAGGTCAACGCAGGTTTTGTGGCGGGACCTGACGAGGTTGAAATGATGCGCCTTGTGGACCGCCAGGCTGAATTGTTGGAGGCCCAAGAGCTGGCAGGTTCATGGACCTACGAGAACGATATCGACACCGTGTTAACCAAGCTGGGGTTCTCTGATGAGGATCGAAAATTGCCGATCGGTCAGCTCTCCGGAGGCTGGAGGAACCGGGCGGCTCTCGCCAAGGTGCTGCTGCAGCAGCCCCACGTCCTCGTGATGGACGAGCCGACGAACTATCTGGATATAGCGGGCCTGCGGTGGCTGGAGGACTGGTTCCAGCGGTTTAGCGGCGCTCTCATCGTCATCTCTCACGACCGACAGTTCTTGGACTCGGTCTGCAATCGGATCGTCGAGGTCGAGAACCGTCGGCTCTACGAGTACGACGGTAGCTTTGCCAACTATGTGCAGAAGAAGCAGATGCGGATCAAGAATTTGGAGCGAGAGTTCGCGCACGAGAGTGAGCTGCTGGCTTACGAACAAGAGGCGATCTCGAACCGCAAGGAACTGGCAAAGAACCCGAGTCCGGCGCTTCGCCGACGGTTGGCGAAGGTCAAGAAGAGCGGATCGCCACGTCCCGTCGACCTCATCGTCACCGATATTTACAAGGGCCTGCACATAAAGGACAAGCTGTGCGAAGTCACCGGACTTGGCATGGCCTTTGATGGGCGCAGCTTGTTCGAGAACCTCAATTTCGATGTCCGCCGCGGCGACCGGATCGCGATCCTCGGCCCCAACGGTTGCGGCAAGACAACATTGCTTAGCGCTCTCTCTGGAGCGTTACCCACAACCTCGAGCGGCGAGATCTCTTGGACTCCTGGAACCACGTACGTCTCGTTCAACCAGGTAGTTGATGAACTCGACCTGAACGACACCGTCGGCCACGCTGTGTCCGCTATGCCTGACAGCCTTGCCCTCCACGCGACCAAGAAGTCGGTTAATCGGTTCCTTGGACTCTTCCAGTTCTCTGAAATGGATCGAGCGACCAAGATCGGTCAGCTCTCCGGCGGTGAAGCCGCTCGGGTGGCGCTTGCCCAGTGCCTTCTCTCTGGAGCGGCTGTCATCATTCTTGACGAGCCCACCAATCACCTCGATATGCAGAGCACCCAGGTGATGGAGCGGGCGCTCGCTCATTTTCCCGGGGCTGTGCTGGTCGTCAGTCATGACCGGTTCTTCATTGACAAGGTCGCCAACCGGGTCCTGCGCTTCGATGGATCGGGCGGCGTTGGAGAATTGCAAACTGGTGTCTGAGCTAATGCTCAGTTGTTGGAGAACGCAACACATTCTTCGGGTAGTTGAGCCTTTGTGTCCGGCGGGAAGTCGTCAAAAATCTGCCCACCAATGAAAAGTCGCAGATATTAGTGACCGTCTCAAGACGGTCGACGCTCAGCTCCTAAGTTACTGCTGACCTGCGAAGGAAGGGCTGGGAGAAGGCTGGTCTAGACAGCCGCTTAACGTGTTGTCTGCCGCGGGTCGAGCCAGCCAGTGATGCAATCTAATTGGGGCGAGGAACTCCCGCTTCGACACGCTTGTTAGGGCACGCAACAACTCCAGTGGACAAACGCACACCAATGGCGAAGCTCGTCAGCGAGTGGATAAGGCCCGGTAATCTTTTAGCCAGCCCAGGTCGGCCGACCAGCTTTTAATTCTGGTAGCCCGACTCGTTGCGGCTACGGTACGCGGAATGGCTGATGATCGCCCCTGGTTGCGTGATGTCAAGACCGAACCGACCGAGGTGGGCCCCTTGTATGACGGGTGGGCTTCGGAATACGACCGAGACCTGTCGAGATGGGGGTATGAAGTCCCCCAGATCGTCGCCAGAGCTCTGGCGGCCAACCACGCAGATGCTGCCACGGTGCTCGATGTCGGGTGCGGGACTGGACTGGTCGGTCGCGCCTTGCAGACTGCGGGATTTGTATCCGTGACCGGCGTCGATCTATCCGTTGAATCGCTGAACAGCGCCAAAAAGGCTGGCGTGTATGACGCACTGCACGAGGCAGACTTCCAGGCGTTGCCGTCGAAGTTTGCTGACAACGCTTTCGCGGCTCTTGTATGCGGTGGAGTGATGAGCTATCTTCCCGACACAGCCGCAACGGTGGCCGAATTTTGCCGACTGGTCTCACCAGGGGGCACTGTCATCTTCACCCAACGCCAGGATCTTTGGAGCGAGCGGTCGTGTGGGGCTGTGCTTGTCGGTCTCGCTGAAGCAGGCTGTTGCGAGATCCTTGAAGTGACTGAGCCGCTGGAGTACCTTCCGGGGAACGCTGTTATGGCCGATATTGGGGTGATCCTCGTCACGTTGCGCTCGCTGTAAATTCACTACGGGCATGCCCGGCGTTCGGCCTTGGGTACTAACCGCCGACGATGTAGCGCATCCTGGGTTTTACTGTTTCGCATCGACGAACTGCTGGTCTGCACGCCAGCTACAACCAGGCCAGAGCAGCCAGGATCGGGAACGAGGATCGGTCAGGCTCCCGGATCCGGTCCGATGGGCCGGATCGGTTTGCTGGCGTCGGGTCGTGATCCGTTCCCGATGTGGTTCAGGGCGACCCAATCGTCCATTCGTTGCCACCACTGGTCGATCACTGCCAATCGTTGATCGGCCTCGGCAGGTATTTCATTGGCTGGTATTCGCCAGAGCTTTACTCTTACCGGCGCGGTAAACGGCACGTTGGCGATGATGGTCCGAAGGGAGCCGAATGGTTCTAGGCCGGTGTGGGCAATGAAGACGATGTCGGCGTCTGGGCATCCGACCATGAGCGCCTCGATACCGAGTGGTCGGACTGGCAGCAGATGGGACAATCGCAGTCGTTTCGCCCGTTCAGGTTCCCTGGTTGCGAACTTCTCCAGAATACGATTGGCGCGCGTGGCTGTACGAAATGTTCCCTCTGGGAAGATGACTAAAGCCTCGCTGCCTGCCGTCGAGGCGAGGGCCTCGATTGGATCTGTCGAGTTGCCGCTTCCTCGTGCCACGAAATGGTTCGGATGTCGATGGCCGTAGATATCGAGGCAGGGGTCCCAGGCGAGTTCGCGTTTGAGAACGTGCCGGGCCGGCATGTCCGAATACCGAGATAAAAGGACCGATGGCAGTAGAGCGTCGAAGAAGCTTGCGTGTCTGGCCGCAATGATGATGGGCCCGGTTGCTACGAGGTCGCCGTTCTCGATTTCGAAGAGGGCTCCTAAACATCGGCCGACCGCCTTGAAGAGACCGACGGCCCACCATCTCTGGACGCTGTAGTGCGCCCGTCGTGACCACTTGCTGGCCATAAACAGGCCGAACCCCGTGGCGACCCAGAGGGGGAAAGCGACGATGACCCCAAGCCATTCATAGATCAGATAGCTGAGGACCATCGTTAAAAGTCGGGTACTACTGCATTGGCGGCTACCGGTCATGAGATCGACGAGCAATGAGGCCACTAGGAGCAGAGGCGACACGATGAGCACGAGCGGCACGCCGACCACGACTGCCGGCGTCATCACAAGCCTTCGAATCAGTCGGTTGCGTTTTGGATCGGCCATGGGGCCTCAATCAGTCAATGGTTTTGTGGTGGGCCGGAGCTCAATGACGTTCTTTGTCACGAGGCTGAACTCGTCGCAGGAGTCCTTGCTCGGAAAGGAGCCGGCGCATGTGTGGGGTCGTGCGGTCGGTTCAGGTTGAAGACGTTGGCGGGGCAACGGAAACTTGTGGTGAGCTGGATCATGATTTTGATTCGCCAAGAAGCACGGTGAAGGCCACCTGTTCTCACGTTGACGCGGGACTGCTGCAGGTTCTGTGTCACCAGTCCGTTGCTCATCGCTCAAAGGGGGAGGAGGAAAGGCGCTTAATCCCGGGGCGAAAGCAGCAACCCATGACCGTGTAACGAGTCGGTGGCGAATGGAACCCGCACTCCCTGATTGCGAACAACCAGGGGCGGAATCATGACACGTCATGATTCGCGCCGATCAGAAGTCGGGAGCGGCTGACGAAACAGCCCGGCTGGGATGGGCGCGTCGCAGCGGACCAAGGCAAGTTGCCAGGATGGCGATGCGCCGAGAGACCACCGAAGTGCACCCGTTGCGTGCCTCCCGATGCGATCAGCCCGTTTACCTGGCTCGACCTGGAGCTGGCGCCGAATATTGATAGGGATCGTGGTTAGAGCTGCATCGAACAGTCGCCGGTAGGTGAGCCTGATTGGAAGGCTCAGCGGAGGGTTCCGCAGAAAGGAGATCGCGTTGTTTTGAGCGTTACTAGGTACACGATCGGGGTGGTTTGCGATCCAATTGGAAAGCTCTGCTGCTGATAGGGGGAGCGGATCGGCGCCAAAAAGGGCGCCGATCCGAGCTTGCTCGGAGACGAACTGGTTCGTATCGGAAGTACTGAGTGGTTTGGGCCCGAACGCCTGATACGCGGCGAGAAAAGAGTCCGTCAACACATTGTGAACCCAGGCGGCCATCTCTGGCCGGCCAGCGCTATAGGGGCGGTTCCGCTCAGAGATTCCCTTGACCGGGCGATGGGCTTGACGTACGACTTGGATAGCGGCCTCGACCTCAGGCATGGCGCCATAGGTCGTCTCGGTGACGTAGGCCGAGGTGCGCGACAATCTCCCGAGAGGGTCAGTGCGATAGGTCGAATGATCCTCTACCCCAGCGACTACCTCTGGGTGTGTGGACTGAACGATAAGTGCTCGGATCCCGCCTATAAAGACCGACGCATCGCCGAGTACTCGCCATGACACTGAGTCAGGCCCGAGCAGTCCCGGGTCTCCGGAGAAGTCCAGCGTGTTGGCCAGCGGTGTGGGACCGTGTGCGAAGAGACCGGTCATGGCGGACACGACAGGATCTCTGAGATTACGGCTTAGCCAGTTCTGGTTTGACATTGTGTGCTTTCTGGGGGAGCGAGCGCTGAAGGGAGTTTGAGGATGGTCATGCTGATTCGCATCGTTGCTTGAGGCCGAGCAGTGGATGGTAGATCGTGAGACCATCACCGGCCAGCGTGGCCCTGGACAACCGATGTCCAGCTGGACCAATGATGCTGATCGGTGCCTGGCTGACAAGCCTTGTTCCGCTAAGGGCCGAGTCGATATGTCAGCCTGAAGTTGGCCACGTAACCAAGGTCTCGTCGCAGCGGAAGTTGAAGTACGTACGAAGAGGGAGGGTGGATGGCCGCCACCACAAAATTGATCGGACCAGCCGGCGTCGACTCACGAGCTGACTCGACGAGCCAACTCTGATCGATCGTGGTGGAGCTCCCAAGGCCTAGGTGCTCACGCACGCGGTAGCTGCACCAGCTGGCAGAAACGCAGCACATCGGGGCAAAAATCGAAAACCATGTCATGGGGCGAAGCGATTTTTATCGTTCGAGTCCCGGTCTGCGCCTGCCCATGAATCAGAGCTCCGCCGGGCATAGCACCCACTACCTCGGCATTAGATACGTCCCAACGTTTGAACATGACCCGACTCTCGCACACTCCGGTTAGCGACCAAGGATCGTATGGCGTCCAAAGACTCTGCAGTGGGGTCTTTGCTATTGCAGCTGGCGTGAGATACTTCACTATGGCTTTGATTGAGTTCACCGTTACCCACGATTTTGCAGTGTCATCCAAAGTCCTGTGGGATGAGATGATCGACTGGCCAGGCCACGGTGACTGGATTCCGGCGACGCGAGTTGTCACGGATGCCGGCAATGCTCAAGCAGTTGGAGGAACCTTCACTGGTTACACCGGGTATGGACCGCTTACGCTCGTTGATCGCATGCAGGTCTTGGCTATGGAGTGGGATGAAGCCACAGCGCAAGGATCGTGTGAAGTCGAGAAGCTAGGGCCTGTTTTAAAAGGACGCGCAGGCTTCGTGGTCACGGGCGATGGCGATGAATCTCGGGTCGAGTGGTTCGAACAGGTGACGGTTCCTTACCTACCGCAGTTTCTTGGCCCAATCGTGAACAAGATGAGCGCGTTTGGCTTCTCTCTCGGGATGCGACGGCTTGCCAAAGTCATGCGGAACAGGCACTAGGCCAATCTCACCGGCATGCCATATGGACCGTGTCTGGTTTGGGTCGCTGAAGGGCAGTGGTCGTCCTCGGCTTAGAGACAGGCCGCTCTCACGCTGGCCTACATATCAACGACGAGAGCGATGCCGGACCACATATTTTTTGGCGCAGCGCCCGGCTCGTGGTCGCAGGCATCGGCCATCAGGACTGGATTGTTGAAACTGCCGGATAATACCTCGATTCTGGACGCTGTATTCGTTGGCTCGCCGATGATGTAACCCATCGTGAAGAATGGCTGCGCGTTGTCCTCGTTGGCCGACCCAAGAGTGAGTCCGAATCGGCCAAAAGCAAACAGTTAGCACCATGGCTGGGAGCGCACACAGATAGCACCATGGCTGGGAGCGTCGAAGTGTTGTCGCTGCTCTAGCGATGAGAGCCGACACGCTTCCGGGGCGTCTTGTCCGGTTCTGGGGCGTCAAAAGGTGTCATCACGCCATTGGCGACGAAGCTCGTCGATTCGGCTCCGCTCTTGCGATGGGGCCCGGACAGGTCAGGCTATATCCGTAGGAGGTCGGATCCATCCTCGATCACTAAGTGGTGTCTGGTAACTGAGGACGACTAGTAAGTGCACTCGTTGCAGGGTGCTCGTTGCAGGGTGCTCGCGCGGCCGACTCATCGGCGGTCCAGAGATTTGAGGTGTGCGAAAGGCCCGTTCGGGCGTGCCCAAGAACACAGAAAAATATCCGATACAACGCATCCGCCCATGGACAACTGGTCGAACATAGGGAACTAAGTACGTCTAGAGGAGACCTAATGTCCCGACTTACCCCTGCTCTACGCCTGAAGCTTCCGTTCCTCATTGCGGGGTTCGGGTCGTTCCTGTTCTCGGTATGGCTGTATTTCGTTCAGGATGAGGAATTAATGGGTATCTTTGTTGGGCTTTGGGTCCCGTCGATCCACTCACTCGGAACCCTCTTACTTGCGCCAACGCTTGAGCCTGCTCATCTGAAGACCCGATCATGAGTCAACAAGCGATCTTTATCTTCGGAGTTATTATGTTCGCAATCACGGTCTACGGCACGGTCATGGCCGCAGGCCTCGCTCTGACTCGAGCTGAGATCGATCAGGACGAAACATTGCAAAAGAAAGTCGACAGCGAGCAGTTAGAGAAGCGTCTTCCAAACGTGAAGTACTAGTGGTCCGAACCTGCGAGCCGCAATGATTGGCACTCGGCAGATGAAAAGGCTCGAGCGCATCTTCCAGAATCAGCAACAGCAATCGGAAGTTGAGAGGACGCAGTGACTTGGTTTTCTGCGCGCAATATCTCGATCTCGACGGTGCCGGTCAAGCCGGAGGAGATCTGGCATCTCATTAGCGATCCAGCCGCACTTGCTGCTTTGACGCCACTCGTGCGGTCCATCGAAGCATCAGGCCCGCAATGGCGCTGGACACTGAACGGCATCGAAGGCCTCGGATTGAACGTAGAAGCAGTTTTTACCGAACGCATGGAGTTCTCCGAGCAACGCCAGATTGTGTTCACACACGAGCCTGTAAGCGGACCTCGAGAGCGTGCAGGGGTAGAAGGTGTCTACGATTTAACGCCGCAAGGTCCCGAGGCGACAGATTTGAAGGTAGACCTCACATTGTCTGTCGATCTGCCAATGCCACGCCTGTCTCGACAGTTCGTCGAGCCCTTTATCCTGTCGACGATGCGTACAACGGGCCGGCACTTCGCAGCGAACTTATACAAGCGTCTTGGTCTTGATCCGTCCGCGGCCTCGATTACTGAACTTTCGCCACCAAAATGAAGCAATGCTGGACCCACCTAGAAATAGATGCTCCGGCAGAGGCCCTCTGGGAATTACTCACCGACGTTGAAAGCTGGCCTGGCTGGGGACCTACCGTGCAACGTGCAGTGCTGCAGGGCGCAGAGCTCGAAGACGGTGCTACGGGGACAGTGACAACGATTCTTGGTGTCCAGTTGGGGTTTGAAATTACCGACTACCAAGAAGGCTTGCGTTGGTCCTGGCGGGTGGCGGGTGTGCCCGCGACCGGCCACATGGTTGAGTCCATTGGCGCCGATCGGTGCCGGGTCTCATTTGGTGTAGCGTGGCCCGCATTGCCCTACTTAGCGGTATGCCAAGTGGCCTTACGACGGTTAGACAAGTTGGCTCAGCAGACGAGGGCAGGATCATGAAGGTCGCAGTAATTGGGTCGACTGGATATGTCGGCGGTCGGCTGGTTCCTGAGCTGCTTGCCGCTGGGCACGAGGTCCGGTGCGTCGCTCGCACACCTGAACGTTTGGCGGGTGTGACGTGGAGGTCCAAAGTTGAGGTCGTCGCTGCTGATGTTCTCGACCCAGATTCGCTCGATGCGGCCTTGAGCGGAATCGAATCGGTCTATTACCTGGTTCATGCCATGGGTCACGCTGGCGACTTCGAGCGAACCGACCGAATTGGTGCCGAGAACACGAGGACTGCAGCCGAGAAGGCCAGCGTGTCGAGGATCGTGTATCTGGGTGGTCTGGGTGAAGACGACCCGAACCGGTTGTCGAGTCATCTGGCCAGCCGGCACGAGGTAGGCCATATTCTTGCTTCAGGCGCTGTGCCGGTCACCGAGTTACGAGCTGCGGTGATTATTGGCTCAGGCAGCGCATCCTTCGAAATGCTTCGTCATCTCGCAGAGGTGCTGCCCGCAATGGTTTGCCCTCGCTGGGTTACCCGCACCAAATGTCAACCGATCGCGATAGCTGATGTCCTTCGGTACCTAGTTGCGGTGATTGACCTGCCCGAGACGAGTGGTGAGATTCTCGAGATCGGGGGTCCCGACGTGTTGACCTACCGTGACATGATGGACCGTTATGCGGCTCTTGCAGGTTTGCGACGACGGCTCATTGTTCCTGTACCGCTTCTAACGCCGCGGCTGTCGTCGCATTGGGTGAATCTTGTTACCCCGCTTCCATATGGCCTGGCCCGCCCCCTTGTCGACAGCCTGATCAATGACGTTGTTGTTCGCAGCGAGCGAGACATTTGCTCGTTCATCGACCACAGGCCATGCACGCTCGACCAAGCAATCGAGCGCGCTCTCGCGGTTGTCGGGGATCTCGAAATTCAGACCACCTGGATGGATAGCGCACCGGGTAGCAGTTCTGCGTCGCCGATGCCCCAGGACCCTGATTGGGCCGGCGGCACCATGTATCAGAACATCCAAGAGTTGGACACGATGGCTGACGCCAGCACACTGTTCAAAACAATTTCAGGGGTCGGTGGGGAACGCGGTTGGTATGTGGCCAATGTGCTTTGGACGTTGCGCGGTTCGCTCGACAAAATCATCGGCGGAGTTGGCATGCGCCGCGGGCGGCGACACCCCGATGACCTTCGAGTCGGCGATGCCCTCGACTTCTTCCGGGTCGAGGCCTACGAAACCCCATCACTGCTCAGGTTGCGGGCAGAGATGAAGGTTCCCGGCGATGCCTGGCTCGAATGGCGTGTCGTCGTTGCAGATGACGGACAAATTCGGATTCGACAACTGGCTCGGTTCCACCCGCGCGGTATCGCTGGCCGGGGGTACTGGTTGATCCTCCTTCCAATACACAAGATTATGTGGAAAGCGCTGGCTCAGAGGCTCGTCGCTGCTGCTGAAGGACACCGGAACTAACCAAACAGTTGGCCCTGCGAGGTCGGAACGGTGAGTCCCCGTGACCATCGACACCAGATCGCATCGGTACGGGCGGCTGCGGTGAAAAATAATTGGTCTCGCTTTGTCAGACCCGTCTATGGGAAGCTCCCAACTCGATGGCTGACAAACCTGTTCTGGATGATCTACATGTACTTGAGCTCGGTGGGGGTCTTGGTGCTGCCATCGCTGCTCGTTTCCTTCATGGTTATGGAGCTCGTGTAGTCCGATTCGAGCCGACCGATGTGGTGCATCCAGTCCGACTCACGCCGGCGCAGCGGATTGCATACCTATCTGGAATATCGGTGGCTACCGGACCAGCCTCCGCTCTTGCTGATCAGGTGGCAGCGGCCGACATGATCGTGACAGATCGGCAACCGTCAGAGCTTCGGTTGCTTGGACTCGACTTCGTTGCCTTGCGGTCCGCTCGACCCGAATTGATTGTTATTTCGGTGACCCCGTTTGGCCTGACCGGACCGGATGCGGACCTCCCTAGTACCAACGCTGTGTCGTTTGCTGCAGGTGGAATCATGTCGATCACCGGGGACTTCGATCGATTACCGTTGGTGACCGGCGGGGAGCACGCCTATGCACTTGGAGGAGCGAATGCATTTGCTGCTGCTTCGATGGCCTGGCTTGGTCGGGCACGTACAGGTCGCGGGGACCTCGTCGATATTTCCTTGCAGGAGTGTGCCGCTGGCATGTTGGAGTACTACGGCCCGATGGCGTCGTATCTCAATGCTCCAGCGCAGATCCGACTTGGGAATCAGTCCCGGGCAACGTGGGGTATCTATCCATGTCTCGACGGGTGGGCCGGTGTCTTTGCGTTAGCGCGCCAGGTTCCGGCTCTGTTTGAGTTGTTAGCCGATCCTGATTTAGTCGAACCACGCTTCAGCGACCCGGTGCTCCGTTTGCGGGAGGAAAACGAGGCAGAACTAACCGCAAAGCTGTACGTGTTCTTTTCTGATCTGACAATGGCGGAGATCCGTGAACTCTCGCTGAGATCACGGGTGCCGTTCGGTGTCGTGATGACGCCGGCCGATGTGCTTGCGGGTGAGACGCCCGCCGATCGCGGCTTCTGGGATGTGGTTAGCGCCAATGATGGTTCAACAACCCGCATACCGGGTCGGCCGTTCCCCGGCTTTGCGTGGAGCTCCGATGCGCCGACCCCCGATGCTGGTCTGTCATTAGATAGCCAGCCCGCTGGCGAGTCGAGGATTCAACTACCGCTTGCCGGCTTGCGGGTTCTCGACTTGACGATGATGTGGGCCGGCCCTTTTGCGACGCTGAGGCTGGCTGAGATGGGTGCCGACGTGGTGAAAGTCGAATCGCCATCAGCATGGGACAATATACGCACGCTTATCCCTCAGAGCGATGAAGCGCCTGATCCCTGGAATAGTGCGTTTTACTTCAACGCCTACAATCGCGACAAGCGCTCACTCACTCTTGATCTTGCGCAACCAGCGGGTCGTGAACTGCTGCTTCGTTTGGTGCAACACTGCGACGTCGTCATCGAAAATTACCGCTCGGACGTACTTGACAAGCTTGGGTTGGGTTACGAAACGCTTCGGCAATATAAGTCCGACATTATCTTGGTCAGTATGGCTGCGTTTGGAAAGACAGGCGCTGACTCGGCATTTGTTGGATTCGGGCCGGTGATCGAGATGATGTCGGGCCTTACTTCGCTGACCGGATACGGCGATGGAGAACCATACAAGACGGGTATTTCCTACGGGGACCCAGTGGCTGGGACGTTCGCCGTGTCAGCGGTTGGATTGGCCTTGAAGCGTCGTATGGCCACCGGCGAGGGCCTACATGTAGACCTCGCCCAACGTGAGACTTCGGCTGTATTGATTGGTGATGCGTTTGTCGATGCCACCGACGGCTCCGGTCCTGTGCATCGCGGCAACCGCGACGCTGTGATGGCTCCGCAAGGTTGCTATCGCATTTCAGGTACCGAGCGCTGGTTGGTCCTTAGCGTTCGAAGTGACAGAGACTGGTTGGCACTGTGTTCGCTGATTGAGAGACCGGAGCTGTCCGGCATGTCGGTGAAAGAACGACATGATCGGCATGACGAAATCGACGCTGCGATTAAGAGGTGGCTTGCGTCATCGACTGCGCCCAAGGAGCCGGAGGACGTATTGCGGAAAAGAGGGGTGCCGGCAATTGAAATGCGCAATACGCGTACGTTGCTCGACGATCCGCACCTCGCAGCGCGGCAGTACTGGCATTCCACACACCACCCCCGTATGCACACATACCGACAAGCTGGCGTGCCCTGGCGGTTCGCTGATTCGCAGCCCAAGCCTCGCCGTCATTCACCGCTTTTCGGTGAACACAACAGCGAGATCCTGCAAGGAATCTTAGGTATTTCAGATGATGAGCTGGCCGACCTCTCCGCAAAGAACGTGATCGCTGACGCCCCTATGAATCCCACGGTTGGATAGCTGGGCCTGTCACGGGACACATGCTTCGGCGATCCGGGCAATAGCGATACCGCCCGAAGCTGTAATGGCGTTTTCGTCAGATATGTCGAAAGTCCAGGGGTGCGCGGATCGTCCGAGGATGTGGAGGCGGTACTGATGCAGGCCATTGAGGTCACCTCTTGGAACGCGCTTGATCCGGTAACTGTTCCTGAACCGTCATAGCGCGACTAAAGAGGAAGGGATACCAGCAGCTTCGCAATAGTTCTCCGAACGCAGTCGCGAATTTCGACACAAGGGTCTACCTCGATGGCGGTGGGGGAGTCGCACCCTGGAACCTTCCGCCTCATAAGAAACAGTGTCTGCAAGATGCATGAAACAGCCCGAATAATGGTTTTGGGTTGTGGACTCACACCTCTCTCGGCGAAGCGAACGCTCACCGCATCACGCTTATCGCCTCGATGGTCTCGGAATAGCAACCATTCCTGGGGCATGATGTTTGGATGCAGGAAAAAAAGGTCGAGCTCAACTCGTACTCCTCCCGAATCACCCAGCCGAAGAGCCAGGCGGCATCACAAGCGATGCTGTTGGCGACTGGCTTAAGCAACGCCGATCTCAATAAACCACAGATCGGTATTGCCGCCTGTTGGTACGAGGGCAATCCGTGCAACATGCACCTGGGTGATCTTGGCACCGAGGTGAAGAGAGGCGTGGTCGAGAGTGGCCTGATCGGTATGCGGTTCGACACGATTGGTGTGTCCGACGGCATCTCGATGGGTACTGATGGCATGTCGTACTCGCTGCAGAGTCGTGACCTGATCGCTGATTCGGTCGAGACCGTCATGTCCGCCCAGTGGTACGACGGCCTCGTCGCTTTGCCTGGCTGCGACAAGAACATGCCTGGCGTCGTGATGGCGATGGGGCGGCTGAATCGGCCGTCAATCATGGTCTATGGCGGCACCATCCGGGCCGGATGCAGTTCGATTGGTGGCGTCGAGACCAAGCTCGACGTCGTCTCGGCATTTCAGAGCTACGGCCAGTTCCTGGCAGGCACAATCACCGAGGAAGAGCGTCAGACCATCATCGACTGTTCGATTCCTGGTGCTGGTGCCTGCGGTGGCATGTATACCGCGAACACGATGGCCACTGCTATCGAGGCGATGGGACTCAGCCTTCCGTTCTCGTCGAGCACGCCCGCTGAGGATCCAGCCAAGATCGAAGAGTGCGTGCAGGCTGGCCGGATGATGGAGATGTTGCTGTCTGAAGGGCTGACGCCACGGCGCATCGTGACCCGGGCAGCGTTTGAGAATGCAATGGTCGTGACGATGGCGCTGGGCGGGTCCACCAACGCCGTGCTCCACACCATCGCTATGGCGCGAGCGTTCGAGATCGATCTGACCATCGACGACTGGCAGGCAACCAGCGCACGGATCCCGCTGTTGGCCGACCTCAAACCATCGGGGAAGTACGTGATGGAAGATCTACACGAGGTTGGCGGTGTGCCTGGTGTGATGCGCTACCTTCTTGATGAAGGTCTGCTCGACGGCGATCAGCTCACTATCACCGGCAAGACGTTGGGCGAGAACCTTGAAGCCGCCCCGTACCTCGCAGAAGATCAAGACGTCGTGGCGAAGCTCGACACGGCGGTTAAGGCTCGAGGCCACATCTCGATTCTGCGCGGCAACCTTGCCCCGGGCGGAGCGGTGGGCAAGATTACCGGCAAAGAAGGCCTCCGTTTCACTGGACCGGCTCGTGTGTTCGACTGCGAAGAAGACATGCTCACTGGCCTTGAAGAAGGTCGTATCACTTCAGGTGATGTAATCGTGATCCGCTACGAAGGGCCAAAGGGCGGGCCCGGCATGCCGGAGATGCTGACCCCAACCAGCGCGCTCGCTGGCGCTGGCTTCCTCGAAGACGTTGCCCTCATCACCGACGGGCGATTCTCTGGCGGAAGCCATGGATTTATTGTTGGACACGTCGTGCCCGAAGCTCAAGAGGGTGGCCCGATCGCTCTTATCGAAGATGGCGACACGATCACCATCGACGACGAGTCACATGAGATGATCGTCGACATCGATGCCGATGAAATGGCGAAGCGTCGCGCCGCGTGGGAGATGCCTGCCTACAAGGCGACGTCTGGCACATTGTGGAAGTACATCAAGCTGGTCGAGGACGCATCAAACGGTTGTGTGACTGACGGCTGACGTGGTGCTCGCACCATGGGGCATCTCGTACGTCAACTTTTGGCAAAGCAGAATGGGTGAGTCAATTCGTGGAGCTGGCTTCTCCACCGCCGGCTAGTCACTGGATCAGCCGCAGAAGAGGGCAGGGTCGCTCCTGGGTGAGGTCGGGGATACGAGGTCGGCCCACCGGCTAGCGTCGGTGGGGGAGGTTGATATGACATATGCAGGTGATCGCCTCATCCTTGACGCTGACAGTCATCTCATGGAGTTGCCCGACTTCCTAACCCGTCATGCTGTCGCTGCAGTACGCGACCTCATTCCCGCATTGGGCGCGTCGACCACGGGTAACTTTGACATCGGGTCCCACTACGACCGGTCGGGCCACGATGACGAGACGAGATCGCGTCTACTGGAACTCGGTGACCATCTGACAAAGGGTCCCAAATGGCATGAAGCACTCGGTGCGTTCAGTGGCAGCGAGCGGGGCGAGGCGCTCGACTTGCTGGGCTTTCGGCGCCAGGTGGTGTTCTCGTCATTTTGTGCACGGCTGATATTTGAGACCGAGCCGTTGGGGGTTCGCTACGAAATTGCCGGGGCACACAACCGAGCCATGGCCGAGTTCTGCGATCATGATGATCGGCTACTAGGTGTAGCCATGGTGCCGCTCGACGACCCCGCTCGTGCACTCGCAGAGATCGAGGCGGCCGACGAACTTGGCCTTGCAGCGGTATGGATTGCATCTGATGCGCCTGGAGGTCGATCGCCGGGCCATGTCGAACATGAACCGATCTGGGCCACCCTGGCCGAACGTCGTCTGCCGTTCATTCTCCACGTCGGGAGCTCACCGCTGACTGTCGAGGATCCGTGGATGAACGACGGGCGCCCCCAGAAGAGCACCGCCAGGGGTGGCGCCGAGGTGATTGGATCAAAGGACTTGACCGTGATCCACCAGACGGCTCAGAGGTTTGTCTCGATGCTGGTACTCGATGGTGTGCTCGAGCGACACCCCGATCTGCGAGGCGGCGTGATCGAGCTCGGTGCCGGGTGGGTGCCCGACATGATCCGCCGGCTCGACCACGCAGCCACCATTTGGGCCAAGTCCGAGCCACACTTGGCCGAAATGAAACGCCTTCCCTCCGAACAGATCCGTCAGCAGATGCGATTCACGCCGTATCCGTTTGAGGCCGTTGACAAGATGGTGAACGAATCGTGGCCGGAGCTCTACCTATTCTCCTCCGACTACCCGCACGCGGAGGGAGGCCGAGATCCGATCGGCCGTTTTAAACGCAGCACCGAATCGCTGGGTCAGTATGCACAAGAACTTTTCTTCGCCGAGAACTTTCGTTCGCTTTACGGTGGTGTCTGAGGTCGATTTGTGGAGCTCTGTCTTCAGTCTCAGCCAGCGATCCAGCCTCCATCTACGCGGATCTCAGTGCCGGTGGTGAAGGCCGACTCGTCTGATGCTAGATACAGCGCTGCCTGAGCGACCTCTTCTGCTTTACCGAATCGTCCCATCGGGTGGCGGGCCAGCGAACGCTGGCGTGCACTGTCTGGGTCGGCGAGGCGAGCAAAGGACCGTGCAAGTAGCGGTGTCTCAGTTGCGCCAGGAAGTAGCGAGTTCACGCGCACGCCATGGGCCGCGTAGTCGTTGGCGGTGGTACGGGTGAGTGCGACGATCGCACCCTTCGATGCGATGTAAGCGGCGTTTCCCCGGCCCCCGTTGACGGCTAATTGAGAAGCGACGGTAATGACCGATCCGCTACATTGATCAATCATGGGCGGGATACCAGCGCGCATCCATAGGTATGTGCCCTTGACATTTACGTCGAAGACGAAGTCCCATTCCTCAGGCGTTGTTTTGAGCAGGTCGCGACCAACCGAGATACCGGCAGCAGTCATAAGCACATCAAGATGCCCAAACTGTTGCACGACGTTGGTAACAGTGACGTGTGGCGCTTCGGTATTGGTGACATCTGCCTCGACCACCAGCGCTTGGCTACCCGCTTGTTCGATCTCGGCTGCGGTGGCTTCTGCCTCTGCTCGATTCTGGTCGACGAGCACGACCGCAGCGGCTCCCTGCTGAGCGAAGAGCAGCGCTGCAGCTCTGCCAATGCCTGAACCTCCGCCAGTAATCAATGCGACCTTGCCTTTGAGTCGATCAGACATCGTGGCCCGCCCTCACTTTCTTGCCGAACGGCGTGTCACAGATCAGGGTCGACCTGGGCCTCGTTCCAGTGTCCATCATGACGAGCGCTGTTCTGCAATGCAGCCAAGATAATCATTTCAGCTTGCATCTAGCTGGTCCAGCCTCAATGCTTCACCTATGGAAGATGCACCGGTTGATCCCTTCAACGACATGCCGCCGCCTGAGACCGAGGCGGTCCGCTCCGGTGAGGATCTGGACTGGGCAGCGATCGAAACGTTTCTGCGAGCGGCGCTTCCATCGGAGCTAACGCGCGGCGGCGACTTCGAGGTCAGCCAATTTCCGAACGGCTCGGCGAACCTGACCTATTTGATCGCATTCGGGGACGATGAACTGGTCCTGCGTCGGCCACCGTTCGGAACCATCGCGCCCGGAGCCCACGACATGCGGCGCGAATACAAGGTCCTGTCTCGGCTGTGGCGCACGTTTGACAAAGCGCCTCGGGCCTACTTCCTGTGCGAGGACCATGAGGTAGCCAGTGCCGACTTTTTTGTGATGGAGCGCCGCCACGGCGAGGTCATCAGGGGCGTGATCCCGCCAGCGATGCGTCACCATGACGAGGTCGGCCATCGCATCGGCGTGGCGCTCATCGATGCGATGGCCGAGTTTCACCTTCTCGATCCGGCCGTGGCAGGGCTAGGAGATCTCGGCCGTCCCGAGGGCTTTATGGCCCGCCAAGTCGCGGGTTGGAAGAAGCGCTGGGATCTTGTCGCAGACTCTGGCTACGACGCGGCTATGGCAGCCCTGCACGCGCGCCTCGAGGCGACCTTGCCTGTCGCTCAGCGTGTCTCGCTAGTCCATAACGACATCAAGCTCGACAACTGCATGTTCGACCCTGCCGACCCCGATCAGGTCATTGCCTTTTTCGACTGGGACATGACGACTCTCGGCGACCCACTCGCGGACCTCGGGACGTTGCTGAACTATTGGCCTGACACCACTGACGGCGAAGCGATGGAACGAGCAAGTCACGATGGAATGGCATCGATGGGTCTGCCGAGCCGGGCCGAAATCACTGAGCGCTACGCCACGCGGACCGGCCTCGACGTCAGCAAGGCCGGGTGGTATGACGCCTTTGCCCAGTGGAAGACCGGTGTCGTGGTTCAGCAACTTCACCACCGCTGGAAGATGGGCGACTCGTCTAACGAACGCCATGAGACTGTCGCTGATCGGCTTCCGCTTCTGATCGAGTCGGCCCAGGCGTTGCTTGACTGATTGGCGCTGGGGGCGAAAGGCAATGTTGGGTAGACAGGTTGAGCAAGATCAGTAATACTGAGTTGATGGCAATCTACAAGTGTCTGGTCAACGGCTCGATCGATGATGCGGACCGGACTCGGGTCGCCAAAGAACTCGAACGGGTTACGACGGCCCACTTCGGGAAGGACTTGGACGGCGTCAGAGTCGAGTTCGTCGAGGTCGAGCCAGGGTCCTGGTTTACTGGTGGCAATCCGTCAGCGGCTTCGATGGTGTTGGGTTCGGTGCCTGCCGGCACGACGCAAGATGTTCGAACCGAACTGATGGATGAGATAGCTCGAACCTTCAGCGCAGTTACGGGAAGTGATGTCATGGATGTGATGGTTGTCGCTGCTGATTCCAAGAAAGTTAGGAACTGAGTGTGCCTCTTTATCGGTGCTTCGCTGCCCCAGAGGCCCTCGATGGCTCACAACGTTCGGCATTGGCCGCGGCAATCACTGACATCCACTGTGACCTGACGACCGCGCCGCCGACCTTCATCCATGTTCAATTTCATCCAGGCAAAGAGGACCAGGCAACATTGTTTGTCTTGCATGGTGGCCTGCGGGCTGGTCGGTCTCAAGAAGTGACCGATCAGATTATCGAACGGTGCAGCGCTGCGTTGGCAGGCATCGCTGCGGTGAGTGTTGACCAGATCTCGATGCGAACTTCTGAGACGCCCGCCTCGTGGATCTATGAGGGTGGACAGGTGATGCCGGAGCCTGGCGAAGAGGTAGCTTGGCTCGCAGCACAAGGCTGACACACCAGCGGCTTAATGAGGCCGGGACCGGCTTTAGGCCGAGTCAGCAAAGCTGGTGATGTATCCGATGGTGGTTCAGAATGCGCCGGTGGCGGCGGGGCACGAACGCGCTTGGCTAGGCACTTATGCGAGCTCGTGGTGAATTGAGCGGGCCATGACGTCATCGATTAGTTTTAGACGCGGCGATGCAACAGCACCAGAGGGTGCTGGCCCGGTGGTCATTGCTCATGTGTGCAACGACGTTGGCGGTTGGGGTCGCGGTTTCGTGTTAGCCATTTCGAATCGGTGGCCGGAACCAGAGCGGGCGTATCGGGAGTGGTTCAGGAACCGACCGTCCAATGGTTTTGCCTTGGGAGCTGTGCAGCTTGTTTCTATTACACCTGATCTTTGGGTGGCAAACATCATTGGGCAAGACGGCATCCTTGCAACCAGCGAAGGGCCGCCGGTGCGATATAGCGCCATAGAGGCTGGCCTGTCTGAGCTGGCTTATGAGGCTGGCGCTATGGATGCCGGGGTCCACATGCCACGAATCGGATGTGGACTGGCCGGAGGAGAGTGGTGTGTCATCGAGGCGATCATCGAACGCACGCTGCTGGCCGCAGGCATCCCGGTCGTCGTTTACGACCTCTAAAGTCGTCGCAGCTCCAGGACATCTTCATGATTTGAGACGAGAAAGCTGTTTGGATGGTCACATCACAGCACAACGAACGTAGAGGAGTTGCGATGCGAGATCAGCAAAACCTAGGCAGCGATCGTCCTAACGCCCACTGCGGAGTTCCACTTTCGCACCGGCCGCCCGCTCACCAAACGGCTTGGCTATGGCCAAGGGTTGGTCGAAGCGCCGCCGGGTGCCGCCGTCGAGTCGTTCGCCGGTGTGGTCAACTCTTTTCAGCAATGCCAGGTCTAACCGGGTGAGCATGTCGTTGACTTGGGCTGAGCGGTCGGCCTTGATTCGTTCCTTGCGGCAACCGCGAGCGGCCTAGATGGCCACGTCATCGGGATCGATAGGACTGTCGACATGATTGATAATTCGGCAACGGCTACGCACCCTATGGGTTACGACGATGGCGAGTAGGCCGACGTTGCCATCGCCAAGGGCGTTGTCAATCTGTGCCTGGACAAGGAGAGGGTCTTTGCCGAAGCGTTCCGAGTGCTTGGCCCAGGAGATGTCCTGCAATTTGCAGAGCTTTCCAACACCAAAGCGGTAGTGGAACAAGCCAGGCGCGAAATTGATTGTGAACTGGTTGAATCGCCGGTGGCTTGCCGTGTGCAGGCTGGACCGCATTGACCGAAACGACTGCATTCCTCCACGACGCTTTCGGGAAGCCACCGACACTTTCGAGGGGGGTCACGGCGAGGGCCTTCGGTGTTTACGGGCATCCGTTCATTGAGCACAAGCCTTAAGCGCTGGCGTCGGACGAATCGCTGTGAGCGAGTTAGCGCTGATGCCCGCAGCGGTGCACCCTCGCTACTACTGCATCGAATCGAGCGGAGGTTGGTTCGCCCGCAAGCTGAAGGGGTCCCGGGCGCCAGTCGTCGACGACCCGGCCTCGACGCGTACCTGGAACGTGGGCTAGATACACAAGAAAGCGTCTCCCAGAGTTGACGTATCCCTCGTGTAGGTCTGTGATGTTGAGCGCCGAGCACGTCGATGGTGCGAACATAACCTTCGAAGGTAACTTAGATCCGAATCTTGGTGAACCACATGACGGCCTCCTTGTTACTGTTCGACACAGCGTCGACAGGCAGGCAGCGATAGGCAGAACCAGCTGCCTTGACTAGTGTCTCGAAGATGGAACAGAACATATGAGCTGGTTGGTCGCCGACGCCCATTCACGAGATGATGTGTTGGCCCTGCACCCAGCGTTGGCCGCTAACCACCAACGTCTGCTTGACGAGATCTGGGACAGCTCGCTCGATGCAGTCCTTCTTGAGTACTGCCGACTGCGGACCGCCACCATCCTGCAGAACCAGATTGCTTGGGACGAACCGCGCTCGGCTGCAGCGATAACAGCGGGTCTTGACGAGTCGCTAATTGCCGAGTTGACGAAGTGGCCCACGCATCCTGGCTTTGACGCCGCAGCCAAAGCGTGCCTGGGATTGGCCGAGCAATACGTGATCGACGTGCACGGCATTACGGATGAACAAGTGAGAGAACTCGAAGGCCAAATTGGCCCCGATGGTGTTGTCACCCTGACGACTGCATTGGCGGCGTGGGAGATTACCCATCGCTTCGATAACGCGCTACTCAGCAGTGCGACAGAAGGAGAGAGCTGATGTCGACCACTCCACGCGTGCGGTCCGCCGTTGACGGAAAGGCGCCATCGATTCGCACCGTCATGGCTCATAGTTCGGCCGTGCGCCTTGCCTTCGACACGATGTACGCCACGCTGTGGTCGAATGGCACCGTAGATGTCGACGTGAAAGAACTGGTGCGGCTGCGAAATGCGCGGGTGACTGACTGTGGTCTTTGACGCCAGGTTCGATTCGACCAGGCCCGTGCGGCTGGTCTTACCGAAGAACTTGTCGATGCCATCACCGACGAACATGAGCACAGCGCCTTACCTGAGCATTACAAGGTGGCGTTGGTCTGGGCCGACAGCATCCTCGCCGGTGGCTCCGAACCAGACGACGCCCTCAAGACCCGATTACATCAGTACTTCAGCGATAGCCAGATCATGGAACTGACCTACGCAATGGGCAGCTTTATCGGATATTCGAAGCAGCTGATCATGCTCGGACTCGAGCCTGAGGTGATGCCGGTCACCGGCGTACCCATCCCAAGCTGAGCCACTACAGCTGACAGAGGTCAGCAGAGAGATCCTGACATGGACTTCACCAATCCCGAGTACCTCGTAACAACCGAATGGCTTGCAGACCATCTCGACCAGCCGAGTGTCCGCATTCTAGATGTCACAGCGAAGCTGACCAGCAAGCTCGATAATCGGGCCGAAACCGAGTGTTATCAACACAGCCACATTCCAGGTTCGGTCTTTTTCGACGTGCCAGCAGGTAAGGGCGTGCTGTCGAACCAGGAAGCGGTGCTTCCGTGGATGTGGCCGAGCCCCGACGAGGTTGTAGCTTCGCTTGCCGCAGTAGGCGTAGGCCCAGACACCAAGGTGGTCCTTGTCGCTCGCACGCCGCGTGAAGGTATTGATTCTGGGACGATGTGGTGTACCCGAGCATGGTGGACGCTGCATCACTACGGCGTTGACTGCGCCATCCTCCACGGCGGCATCGAGCGGTGGGAGAGCGAAGATCGGCCATTGACAGACGAACCTTCAGCGATCCCAGACGCGGCGCCCTTTGTGCCCGCAGCGGGATGGGAGTCAGCCCGAGCTACGAAAGCCGACGTACTCGCAGCAGCGGAAGGACAAGCTTGCTTGGTCGATGCGCTCCCCGCCGATAGTTTCGAAGGCACGGGCACGTCCTATGGGCCACGATCCGGCCATATCACCGGAGCCGTGAACGTCCCTTATGGCTCGTTGCTTGAGGCTGAGACGTCAGGCTTCGTAGACCCAAGCACAATGCACGCACGCCTGACCCAAGCCGGCCTATTTGATGGGCTCAAGGTCATCACTTATTGCGGCGGAGCCATCGCGGCCACTGTTAACGCCTTCGCATTGGCGTTGTTCGACAAGACCGACGTAGCGGTATACGACGCAAGCCTAATGGAATGGTCGAGAGACGCCGACCTTCCAATGACCGATCCGAGTGCTGTCGGCTGAACGAGTATTTCGGCTTGCCCTGTTTGAGTATTCCAGGTCCAGAATCCCAACACATGAGTATTGGAAATGCATGAGCTCGTCACTATTGAACGATGTAAGAGTCTGTGACTTCACCGGCCAACTCGCGGGCGCGGGCGCAACTCGACACTTGGCGGCGTTCGGCGCCCAAGTGATCCGGATCGAAGATCCGTTGCGGCAGGGAAAATGGGACATCCTGCGCGGTTCGCCGCCGTTCAAGGACGAACGCCGTGGCATCGAGTTCGGCTCAGGGTTCCAGAACCACAACGTGGGAAAGCTCGGCGTAACGGTCGATTTGCGAACCGACCGGGGCAGAGAACTAGTAACCGAACTTGTGCGAGTCAGCGACGTAGTCACGGAGAACTTTGCCTCGGGCGTGATGGAACGAATGGGCTTCGGGTACGAGGAGTTGCAGAAGATGAAAGAGGATATAATCTACGTTTCGAATTGCGGATTTGGGCAGACGGGGCCCTATGCCAAATTCAAGTCGTGGGGGCCAATCGCCCAAGCCGTGGGCGGGCTTACGTTCACCTCAGGGCTCACCGATATGCCCCCTGCTGGTTGGGGCTACTCGTATATGGATCACCATGGCGGCTACTTCATGGCGATTGGAATTCTTGCAGCACTGACGCATCGCAATACCAGCGGCGAGGGGCAATGGGTCGACATGTCGTGCTCTGAGGCTGGGGCTTCACTGATCGGGCCAGCGGTTCTCGACTACACCGTCAACGGCCGGCCAAGTCGCCGCGACGGATTTCCAGCCAGCAACCGTGACAGCTCCAGCACTATGGCCCCACACGGAATTTACGCAACGCAAGGTGATGACAATTGGATCGCTATTTCGGTTCGCGATGATGCCGAGTGGGCGTCATTTGCGGCTGAGATCGGCGAGGGTTGGGCCACGGCCGAGCGCCTCTCTACTGTGGCTGGTCGGCTAGGGCTGGAAGACGTCCTCGACGCTGAGGTTGACCGATGGACCCGGCGCTATGACCGCCACGAGTTGGCCGATCGTTTGCAGCGATGTGGTATTCCGACTGCCGTTGTGGCGAGACCAAGCGAGCGAATCGACGCAGATACCGCGACTGAAGCGTGGGGTTTGTGGCCCACCATCGAACATGCGGCTATGGGCGAGGTGCGAGTTGATGGGTTACCAGTGCACTTCAGCGAGACCGACTGGGAGATCTGCAAGGCTGCCCCGACGCTGGGCGAAGACAACGACTATGTATTTGGCGAAATCTTAGGGCTAACCCAGTCCGAGATTGGTTCGCTACGAGCTGACAAGGTGATTTGATGGGTGCTCTTGACGGGATCAAGATTATCGAGTTGTCGAGCGACGGTACAGCGTTCGCTGGCAAGCTCTTGGCAGATATGGGCGCTGATGTGATCGTCGTCGAACCGCCGGGTGGGAGCGCTCAACGACGTTATGGCCCGTTCTTGGACGACGTGGTCGGCCCTGAGCGCAGCCTGCACTGGTGGCACTACAACACCTCAAAACGGAGCGTGGTTCTGGACCTAAACGATGAGATCGGGCAAGACCAGTTTCGGTCATTGGTGGCCGAGGCGGGTGTAGTGCTCGAGGGGGAGGCCCCCGGTCGCTTGGAGGCACTCGGCATTGACTACGAGGAGCTACGAGCAGGCAGGCCTGACCTGGTTCACTGCTCGATCACGCCGTTTGGGCGAACCGGACCTCGATGCGACGAACAGATGACGGATCTGACGATGCTCGCGGGTGGAGGGCCAGTGTGGAGCTGCGGCTATGACGATCACGAGATTCCACCGGTACGCGGTGGTGGGAATCAGGGGTATCAAACCGGAGGTGTGTGGGCGGTCATTTCGATGCTGGCAGCGGTGCTGCATCGCCAGCGAACCGATGTAGGTCAACACATTGATGTCAGCAACCATGCAGCCGTCAATGTGACGACAGAGTTTGCGAGCTATAGCTGGTTGGTCGCTGCCACCGAAGTCCAACGACAGACTGGCCGCCATGCTGCGGCCCGCCCGACCCAACCGACCCAAGCTTTATGCGCCGACGGCAGGTACCTGAATACGGGCGTGCCACCTCGGCGGCCGGCCGAGTTTAAGGCGCTGTCTGAATGGCTTGGCGAACTAGGGCTCGACCGGGAATTCCCACTGAGGCTCTTGCTCGAGATGGGCGGACAGTATGAACACATCGGTATGGCTGAGATCGAAGAGGACCCTATGATCGGCGAGGTTTTCGGCGCTGGCCGCGAGGCCGTTATGCTGATCGCCAGCCGGCTCTCCGCCTACGAGGCTTTCATTGGCTTTCAAACGCGCGGAATTCCAGTTGGAGCGATCAACGCACCCGAAGACGTCATTAGCGACCCGCACTTCATGGCCCGAGGCTTCGCAATCGAGATCGAGCACGAGGACCTTGGTCGGTCCTTTACGTACCCGGGTGTCCCTATAAAGATGAATGGTTCTCCGTCTTCGATCTCTCGCCGGGCGCCCCACGTTGGGGAACACACCGACGAAATTATGGGCGATTCGTAGGGAAGCAACGTGACGTCTCGTCGCTCACGAGGCGTGTTCTGCGACGAGCTTGAACTTTTGAACCTTGCCCATGGAGTTGCGGGGAAGCTCGTCGACTACCAGGATTTCTCGCGGGCACTTGTACCTGGCCAGTCGCTCCTGACAATGAGCTCGCACCTGGTCTAGATCGATAGGTTCGGTCTGTGTAGGCACGATGACCGCCGTGACCCGTTCACCCCATGTGTCGTCGGGCAGGCCAATCACTGCGGCTTCGGCAATGCTGATGTGTTCGAGCAGAATACGTTCGACTTCCGCGCTATAGACGTTTTCGCCGCCCGTAATGATCATGTCCTTGACCCGGTCGACGATTGCCAGCCGCCCATCATCGCGAAGTATCCCGATGTCTCCTGACCGGCAGAATCCATCGGCGGTGATTGTGGCGAGTGTCGCGTCGACGTTGCCAAGGTAACCAACGAATGGCGTGAGGGACCTGGCGACGACCTCACCAGCGACGCCGGGCGGGCAACGATCACCGGCGTGATCACGGATCGATACCTCGGTGCCGAGCACTGGCCACCCGACCGAATGAGGCACGAGTGCGTCGCGATCCTTGACCTCGAATGTCACCCAGCCTCCCTCGGTCCATCCATATGCCTCGGCGATGTTGGCATTGGGGAAAACGTCAAACGCCTGATCGAGTAACGACATGGGTCCGGGCGCCCCGGATGAAAGCATCCATTCGAGGGCGTCGAGGCTCGGCTCGTTCGCATCGCGCCACTGTTGCACGATCATCGAGGTCATGGCTGGTACGAGGAACGCCCATGTCGAATGCTTGGCGTACTCGACCAATGCAACTGTGGGGTCAAATTCGGTCATGATGCGGTTGTGTCCGCCGGCTGCCAGATGGGCCAGGCTCAGGCCGCCGTAGGACATGTGGAACAGCGGTCCAGGCGTCGAGAGCACCTGGCCGGGGTGTAGCCCGAATGTCCACGACCATTGTGCGAGCCGGGTGAGCAGTCCCTCATTGGTGACCGTTGAGCCTTTCGGGAAGCCGGTCGTGCCGCTGGTGTAGGCAACGAGGGCGACCCGATCGGCGGCGAGTTCGTCGCTTGGTCCGATCCATGTTGTCGCTGCGGTCATTGGCAGAAGGCCAACATCGAGCACCTCGCAAGCGCTGGATTCAGTAGCAGCGAGAGCGATGTTGAGGAATGGTTCGGCCGCGAGGATCATTGAGGCGCCGCTGTCGCCTATGACGAATGTGACTTCGGGTGGGGCGAGCAGGTTATTGATCGGCACCGCAGCAGCGCCGACCATCTGACATGCGAGATAGGCAGCCAGGTGGTCGACCGAGTTCGGCATCATGATTGCGACCATCGGGCCGTGAACACCCTCCGGCACCTGGCTGATTGCTAGAGCGAACGCTTCGACTCGTGCCCAAACCTGGCCGTACGTCCAGGTCTCGACAGGAGTGACGCCGTTAGTTCGAGGGTCGAGCAGTTCGATTGCGAGTCGGTTGGGGGAGGCCACAGCGATGGCCGCTACACAATCGGCCACGGTCCACGTTGAGCTGGCTGGCATCTGAGGGATCATGACTGTTCAGCTGAGTGACGGCCGATTATCACTGACGCATTTTGTCCACCGAAGCCGAACGAATTGACCTGAAAGAAATCGACGCCAACTTCCCTGGGCTCATTCAACGCGACGTCGAAGTCGATTTCAGGGTCAGGCTCGGTGGTGCCGGCGATGTGTGTTAGCCGGCCGCGCTCCATAGCGTCGATACCAGCAATGATGCTCATCGCCCCCGAGGATGCCCCCGTGTGAGCGGTGTGGCCTTTCAGCCCAGTCACGACCAGATCATCGTGGCCACCGAATACCCGGTTGATCGCACGAATCTCGGCGCTATCTCCTTTGGGTGTGCCCGTGGCGTGTGCGACCATCGCATCGATCTGCTCAGCGGCAATGCCCGCAGAGTCCAGAGCCTGGCGCATCACAAGTTCTTCCCATCGTCCGTCTGGCTCGGGCGAGCTCGGATGGAATGCATCGGCGAGCGATCCATAACCTCGCAGCCATGCTCGAATCGGCGCCTTCCGTCGCCGGGCATGGGCTGCGGTCTCTAAGACGAAGAAGGCGGAGCCTTCGCCTGAGACGATGCCTACCCGGTCAGCGGCAAAGGGCAGCATGGCGTGGCTCGGGTCGTTCTGGCCTGAGCTCATGCCATAACTCTGCTCGGCGGCGTTAATGGCTGCCTGGAAGTGCGGTTCGTCACCGTCCCGGGTGTAGCCACCCTCGGTCGCTCCGACCAAAGCGACGTCGGCTCGGCCAGCCTCTAGGTACATGGCGGCTGTTCCGAGGGCGTCGAGTGAGGAAGCACACGCTGTGGTCACCGTGATTGAAGGGCCGTGCAACTGATGAGCCATACAGATCTGAGATGCGGCCATATTGGGCCAGATCTTGATTTGTGTCTTGCGGTTGATCGCATTGATGCCAGAGGTATCGAAGTCGTGTTGTGCTCGAAGCGCGGAAAAATGGCCACCCATCGATGTGCCGTGGACCACTGCGGTGCGTACCGGGTCAAGCGGACCTAACGCTGCACTGGTGATCGCCTGTGAACATGCAGCCAGAGCGAAGCGGCTGAAGCCGTCGGTGCCAGCAACGACGCGCTCGCTCATCCAATCAGTGGCTTCGAAACTGTCGTCGACTGCGCCATACAACCCTCCGCCAGCGTCACATGCCCACGGGGCAGGTCGGATACCAACCCGGCCATCGAGGAGACCGTTGCATAAGGCCTCCGCCGAAAGCCCGATTGGTGAGATAGTTCCGATTCCCGTTATTGCTAGGTCCATATCCTGACCGTAGTGCTCTTAGGCGGGTCACTGGTTGGGTAACGGGTTGCAGTAATGTCGGTGAATGACCGCTCGTTTGGCCGCTGACATAGGTGGAACTTTTACCGATGTGGTGCTCGAGGTCGATGCCCCGGACGGCACTACACAGTTCACGGCCAAGGTGCTGACTACACAGCGGTCCCCAGCCGACGCCGTGCTCGCTGGCGTCGAGGCCGTACTTGGACAGGCATTGATCGACCCCTGCGAGATCGAATTGGTTGTGCACGGCACGACCCTGGCCACCAACGCTCTTATTGAGCGGCGGGGGGCTCGAACTGCGCTTGTGTGTACCGAGGGCTTTCGTGATTCGGTGGCGATGGCTCACGAGAACCGGTTCGAGCAATACGACATCTTTATGGAGCGGCCCGACCCGCTGGTGCCGCGCTACCTGCGTCTAGGGGTTCCCGAGCGTCTCAGCGCCGACGGTGATGTGCTGATTCCACTTGATGTTGGAGCTGTTCATGGGTTGATACCGATCTTGGTTGAGAACGAGATCGAGAGTGTCGCCATTGGTTTCCTGCACAGCTATGTCGACCCGCGTCACGAGATCGAAGCTCGCTCGATCCTGCTCGAGGCGCTGCCCCATCTGTCAGTGACCTTGTCGTCAGAGGTCTGCCCAGAAATTCGTGAGTATGAACGCCTATCTACGGCGTGTGCCAACGCCTATGTGCAGCCTCTGATGGCGACCTATCTCACCGATCTGGCCGACCAACTCGACAAGCTCGGCATTGCGGCACCGTTGATGCTGATGTTGTCAAACGGTGGGCTGTGCACTCTCGACACTGCGCTTCGGTCGCCGGTGGGTCTCGTTGAGAGCGGACCCGCTGGCGGAGCATTGCTCGCAGCTCGGATCGCTGCAGAACACGAGGTCGATGAGCTGCTCTCATTTGACATGGGCGGTACGACGGCCAAACTGTGTTTGCTCACCGACGGTCAGCCGTCGACATCGCGTGAGTTCGAAGTGGCCCGGGTGTACCGGTTCCTGAAGGGCAGTGGTCTTCCGCTTCGGATTCCGGTCATCGACCTTGTTGAGATTGGGGCCGGCGGTGGTTCGATCGTGTCGGTCGACCAGCTCGGTCGGATCGAGGTTGGTCCGGAGTCGGCCGGAAGTGAGCCGGGTCCGGCCTGCTACGGGCGTGGCGGTCAAGCTCCGACCATCACCGACGCTGACGTATTGGCAGGGCGTATTCGCGCTGAGTGGTTCGCTGGTGGCCGGTTGCCATTGGACCTACCGGCAGCAGCGGAAGCGATCGCTAGTGACGTTGCTGGCCCGCTTGGTATTGACAACGATGCTGCTGTGATTGGGGTGGGTGAGATGGTGGTCGAGAACATGGCGAATGCGGCCAGGGTGCACGCGGTGGACCGCGGTCGTGACCTGGGTGGAGGCGTGATGGTCGCCTTCGGCGGAGCGGCGCCGCTGCACGCCTGCCGGCTGGCTGAACGTCTCGGCACCCACACGGTCATCGTGCCGCCAGGTGCCGGAGTGGGGTCGGCCATTGGGTTTCTCCGAGCGCCGGTCTCCTACGAGTTGGTGCGCACCTGTCACCAACAGTTGGACCGCTTCGACAGAGAGCCCGTGAATCGTGTCCTCGACGAACTGCTGACCGAGGCCCGGCTGGTAGTCAGCGAGGCTGATGGATCAGCAACGCTTATCGAGACGTTGTACGCCTCGATGCGTTACCGAGGCCAAGGCCATGAGATTGAGGTCGAGCTGCCACTGACGCAGTTCGGTCCAGGCGATGAGGCGGTTCTGCTCGATGCCTTCGACCAGCTCTACCGGTCGCTGTACACCAGAGTCATTCCAGGCATGGTGGCGGAAGTCTTGACATGGCGAGTGAAGGTCTCGACCGTGGTGCCGCCACCCAAACTCGTTGTCGACCCCGTCCCATGCTCAATCGTGGCGAGTCGACATGAACGGGTGCTTGATCCTGACGACGGCTGGCGCGACTTTGCTGTGTTCGTGCGGGCCGAGTTGAAACCCGGCGATTGTTTCGCAGGGCCAGCGCTCGTCGTCGAGGACCAGACAACAACCGTCGTCTCGCCGCGGTTCGATGCCCGGATCGACGGGCGCCACCATCTGGTATTGACTGCTGAGCATTCTACGAGGAGGAACTCATGAGTGCTAGTGACCTCATACGAAGCCAAGTGATGTGGAACCGACTCATCGCCATTGTTGAAGAGCAGGCGCTGGTGCTGGTGCGAGCGTCGTTCTCGACGAGCACTCGTGAGGCCGGGGATCTTTCGGCCGGCGTCTTCGATCAACAGGGGCGCATGTTGGCTCAGTCAGTGACGGGCACTCCTGGGCATGTCAACTCGATGGCGGCTTCAGTTCTGCATTTTCTCAATGAGTTTCCCATCGAGACGATGGAACCGGGCGATATTTACCTGACAAATGATCCATGGAAGGGAACCGGGCACCTCTACGACGTGGTGGTTGTGACACCGGTGTTTCGTAGCGAAGACGGACGATCAGTGCCGGTCGCCCTCTTTGCCTGCACTAGCCATATGACCGACATCGGTGGTGTTGGCTTTGGCATGAGTGGTACCGAGGTGTACCACGAAGGCTTGTATTTGCCCTTGATCCGCTTTGCTCGCAAGGGCGAGTTCGACGAGACGGTAATGCGCATCATCAGAGCCAACAGCCGCACGCCTGACATGGTCGAAGGCGACATTCATTCGCTGGCGGCGTGTAATGAGCGAGGCGTTCTACGCCTGACGGAGATGATGGATGAGTTCGCCCTGGAAGACCTTGACGGATTAGCTGACCACATCATTGACAAATCACGCGACGCAATGCTGAATCTCATTGGCGACCTTCCCCATGGCACCTGGCACAACTCGATGCGACTCGACGGGGTTGATGAGCCGATCGATCTGGTGGCCGCCATGACGGTCGATGCGACGGGCATCGATATCGACTTCACGGGTACTTCACCGCAATCGGGCGTCGGCATCAATGTGCCCATGACATACACCGACGCGTATACGTCGTTCGGGGTCAGATGCATCGTGGGCCCCAACGTTCCCAACAACTCGGGCTCGCTTGGCGTTATTCGTGTTACGGCACCCGAGGGCACAATTTTGAATGCGCCGCACCCAGCAGCGGTGAATGTTCGCCACGTCGTGGGCCAGATGTTGCCCGACACCGTTTTTGGGTGTCTGGCTCAGATACTGCCTGATCAGGTACCGGCCGAAGGCACCTCGTCGTTGTGGAACATTCTAATTGATGGCCACGCTGCTGACGGCGAGCAATACATCGTGATGAGCTTCCACTCCGGCGGGGCCGGGGCGCGGCCCGGCGCCGATGGGCTGTCGGCCACGGCCTTCCCAAGCGGTGTGCGTAACATGCCGGTCGAGATAAACGAGGCGATCAGCCCGATCGTCTTCTGGCGCAAAGAGTTCAGACCAAATTCGGGCGGTGACGGTAAGTACCGAGGTGGTCACGGTCAGATACTCGAGATCGGCAATCGTGAAGGCTTGCCGTTCTCGATTAGTGCTACCTATGAGCGCACGGTTCACCCGGCACGCGGTCGCGATGGCGGTGGACCTGGTGCTCTTGGCCGTTTGGGGCTTAAAGCAGGCGATGACGAGATCAAACCTCTCGGACGCAGCACGATTCCCGGTGACGATCGGCTGATCATGCACTTCCCTGGAGGTGGCGGGTTCGGCGATCCGGCCGAGCGAGACGCGGACCGGGTCTCGGCTGAGCGTCGGGACGGTCTGGTGCGTGATTGAGTCGAGCGAGAGTTAGACAGGGAGTTGCGATAGGCGAGTGTGGCTCGTCGTTTCAGCGTCGAGGGTGGGCGGCGGCGGTGACCTCGATTTCGATCTTGCCGACCACGAGCGGAGCCCCGACAGTTGTTCGGCATGGGTAAGGCGGTTTGAAGACATCGCGAAACACCTGGTTCCAGACAGCAAAGTCTTCAAGGTCGACCAGATGGGCGTTGATCTTCACCACATGGTCAAGCGAGAGGCCAAGGTCACTCAGAATGAGGCCGAAGTTTTCAAGTGTGAGTCGAGCCTGACCGGCCAGGTCAATGTCGGGTACCTCGAACGTGTCAAGGTCAATAGCAGTCATGCCGCTGAAGAGGTACAAGTCGCCGACCTGGATGGCGGTGGCGTTCTTGATGTCGTAGTGCGCCAACGCGTCGGCGACTTTTGGTGTTGAGGAGTGAACAGTCGTGGTCATTGACCCAACTTACTTCGCTCACTTGTCGCCACTGTTTTCGCGGAAGCGGGTCTGTTCACAAGAGTCAAACGGATTGACTTTGTCAAAGACCGCAAGATGGGTTAGGAGTCCGGCGACGTTGAGCGCTAGCTGAGTCACAGGGACCGAACGAAGTTGTTCTACTCAAGATGGAGGTGGCGCCCAGCGACGGTCCCGAAGAATCGGTTGCGGAGCACTTTATCGACCGCTCGTTGCGCTCGTCTGCAACTCGTTTTGGTGCGAAGTTGACATCGCCTAGGACGTCGAACCGAAGAGCGCTACTTCTAGCCCAGACGATCAGTCTCGGCGGTGCCGGAGACACACGAGCAGGTACAAGCCTGCCCTTTTTGCTGCTAGCGATGGCTCCATTGTTGACGAGATCAGACGAGTCCATCCAAGATTTCGCTGACGGTCGCCAAGTTACGAACTTGCGGCTGGAATAATTACGCGATGAAGGCTGTGCGAATTGAGGATGGGCGACCGACTGTCGTTGACATCGATTCCCCGAAAGGCGAGGGAGTGCTCGTCAATATCGTCTCTTCATCGATCTGCAGTTCTGACTTTCATTTGATTGACGTAGGCGCGGTCGAGGGGCGGATCATTGGTCACGAGTTTGCCGGCACCACACCTGACGGAACGGCAGTGGCGGTCGAGCCCATGATCGGCTGCGGGGTTTGTCGCTACTGTGTGGAAGGCGAACGCAGAGAATGCGAGGGCGAGAGCTCCTTCATGGGCGTCAGGTCTGATGGTGGTATGGCCGAGCAGGTGATAGTCGATCCCGCAATGCTCGTGCGACTGCCGTCTGGTTTGGACGTGGGCATAGCAGCGCTGGTTGAGCCGCTCGCCGTGGCAGCCCACCTGCTTCGCCGTGTGGCCCTACTAGATGGCGAGCGAGTGGGAGTTATCGGTGCGGGGACGATGGGCCTTGCTACGGTAGCGATTCTTCGAGGCCGAGGCGTTGAGCCTGCGTTGTTTGCTCGGTATGACCATCAAAAGGTAGCGGGCGAGAAGCTCGGTGCCAGCCTGGTGGGCGAAGATGGATTCGATGTCATCATTGATGCGGTAGGGACCACTGCATCGATGACCGAAGGAGTGCAACGGGTCAGACCTCGCGGTCGGATCGGGCTGGTCGGCACTCTCTGGGAACCAGTCGTGCTCGATATCAGACTCAGCGGCAAGGAAGTTTCGATCATCTCGTCGGCCGGCTATTCAGGCGTTGCGCCTGACCGAGATTTCGACCTGGCCGCTCGCGTTCTGGCCGAACGGCCTGACATAGCCGATGCCGTGGTCACACACCGCTTCCCGCTTGACGCTGCTGTCGAAGGATTTGCGGTGGCTGCGGACAGGGCCAGTGGCGCCATAAAGGTCATGTTCGACGTATAGGTCCCGGCTGGCGCTGGGTATCAAATAGCCTGGCCCGTGACAGGGCGGACTCATCGCATGCGTGCCGTTGCATGGAGGATCCCGACCGCCGGCCGATGTTAGTCACGTGGAGATTTCACGTTAGGTCCTGTCGAATCGGCAGCGTCTGCTTGTATCGACTGGTTTAAAGGCATATCCGGAGAAACAATGCGATAGGTCTAGGAGCTAGACAGTTCGTATGATTCATGAGCTTCGTATTTACACCGCACACCCCGACAAGATGGAGGCGTTGCTTGCGCGCTTTCGCGACCACACGACAGAGATCTTCGAAAGGCACGGCATTACCAATGTTGGCTACTGGCTCAACTCGATCGGGGGTCGCAGCGATCAGCTTTGGTACATTGTTGGCTTCGAAAGTTTGGCGCAACGCGATGTGGCCTGGGCGAACTTCAAGGCCGATACTGAATGGCAGCAAGTAAAGGCAGCGTCAGAGGCCGACGGGCCGATCGTGGCATTGATCGAGAACCGAATTATGGCGCCGACAGATTTCTCGCCTCTCGCCTGACATAGTCCAACCGCTGCGGGTGTTTTAGGCGGTCGTATGAGGAGAATAGGTATCTCGCTTACTGACAGTTGCTCGCAGCGTAATTGGTTCCGCAGGCAGCATCGAGATCGCCCGAACTGGTCATCCGCGGCCGCAGATAGTCGGGCCGTTCCGGTGGCCGCGCCAGCAGATACTCAGCGTTTCGGAACTGCCGTTGCTGAGATACGCGGAAGAGCGCAGCTGCTGCGGGCAAGCCCCACGGCTCGCCCGGTCTAGGAACTGCCGGGTTAGCGAATGTTTGACGAGTCGGTGTCGGATAGCTCGGAGGGTTAGATCTGCGCGATCCGAGATACCTTCTGGCCAAAGGCAAAATGTGAAGGGCGAGTCGACGTGAGCGACGATGAACAGACAGCGGTCGTCATCGGTGGCGCAAATATCGACCTGAAGGCGCGCAGTTCGGCGGCGTTGACACAAGGAACCAGTAATCCGGGTTCAACACACTCGTCTCCTGGAGGCGTTGGTCGCAACATCGCAGAAAACTTGGCACGCCTTGGCACCCCGACGTATCTCTTGGCGGCTATCGGTACCGACGCGTTTGGTGAGCGGTTACTGAGTGAGACACGCTCGTCTGGTGTCCTCGTCGACCATGTTTTGCGGACCGAGGGTCCGACCGGCACCTATACGGCGGTCCTCGACAGCGACGGTGAGTTGGTAGTGGCCGTCTCGGACATGAAGGCGGCGGAGGAGCTTGACCCGGCTTATGTTCTGGCTTCCAAAGAGCTCATCACGAACGCTGGCTTTCTCGTGCTCGACGGGAACCTCCGCACCGACGTAGTGACAGCAGCATTGGACATTGCAAAATCTGCGTCAGTCCCGGTCCTTGTTGACCCCGTAAGCAACATCAAGGCTCGATCCCTATTTGATTCGCTCGCTCCGAGCCGACCTGTGTTTGTCATCACGCCAAACCGGTCCGAGTTGGAAGCTTTGACGTCATTGCCGACTCGGACGGATCAAGAAATTGGTGCGGCCGCGCTTGCACTCCACGACCTTGGTGTCGCCAACGTATGGGTCAGCCTTGGCGAGCGCGGAAGCCTGTTGTTCTCTGCCACCGGCCAAGCGTCGCCAGGCTCAACTGTGTTTGAGGTGCCGAGAGCAGTCTTCCCGGTCGTTGACGTGACCGGCGCCGGAGATGCCATGGTCGGCGGGTTGGTTCACGCGTTGCTCAACGGACACAATTTCGAAGACGGGATCCGCTTTGCGCACTCGGCAGCCGCTCTAAACGTCGAGAGCGGCGAAACTGTTCGACCAGATATCGGCTCGGCCGCAGTTATCGCTCGTTCAACGGCAGATTCGTTTCGCAGTTGAGGGCCGCCCCTCAACGAGTTCGCCCTAGCGGCTCATGTAAGGTCCAAAAGGTCGCGACCAGTGATGGCTGCTTGAGCTAACACGTAGTGAATGCAGGAGATGGATAATGACAGTTCGTATCGAAAAATCTGGTGTGGTGTGGACTGTCATCCACTCTCGACCAGAAGCGCGCAATGCGATGGATCCTGACAGTGCGAAAGCTCTTTATGACGCATTTCTTGAGTTCGATGCCGACGACAACGCTGCGGTCGCCGTGTTCTGGGGTGAGGGTGGAGCCTTCTGCGCGGGCTGGGACTTGAAACATGCCGCATCCCTTGATGAACCTGAGCCACTTGCAGAGTTCGCCATCCCCGTTGATGGAGGCGCCTATGGCAACGGCGGCGATATTCCAATGGGAGCGATGGGGCCGAGTCGCCTCGAACTCGACAAGCCGGTCATCGCTGCAATTGCTGGGCCTGCGGTAGCCGGGGGCATGGAATTGGCGATGTGGGCTGACATTCGGGTTATGGAAGAGACGGCATACCAAGGTGTGTACTGTCGTCGCTGGGGTATCCCGCTGATCGACGGCGGCACCGTGCGATTACCCCGACTCGTGGGTGAAGGACGTGCGAGCGACCTCATCCTGACCGGCCGCCAGGTGATGGCGGAGGAGTGCGAACGCATTGGCTTGTGCGAATACGTGGTGCCCGAGGGTCAGGCTCGGGCCAAGGCCGAGGAACTGGCTCATCAGATCGCAGCGTTCCCGCAGGTGTGTGCTCGTGCGGACCTGAGGTCGGCCAAGACACAACATGGCCTTAGCGTGCGAGACGGTCTGGTGAATGAGTGGTATAACAGCCGCGCAGTGCTCGAGGCAGAGGGCATCAGCGGTGCGGGCCGTTTCAGGTCTGGCGAAGGCCGACACGGTGCTGGGACGATCGAGTCCTAAATAGATCCACACTCGGATCGGGCCAATCACCGTCGATAGATGTTCTGTTGGGTCAGGCGCTGCGATTAGCACAGTTTGTGAGACGCTTAACGCTGATGCGGCTCGGACCTGCCAGATCTATGTGGCCAGCATTTGAACGCCGGTTAGTTAGCAATTTTTCGTCATGAGAATCTGTCGGGTGGCGTTTGCAACCTGGGGAGTGTTGTGTCGCTTTGCATTTGTTCGCGTCGGCGATGCAACCTTTGGTAAACCAACGAAAACAGGATGTGTGTGATGGGATGGGATTTCGAAACCGATCCAGAGTTTCAATCTGAACTTGATTGGGTCGAGAACTTCGTTCGCGAAGAGATTGAACCACTCGATTTCATCGTCAAGAATCCGTATGACCTAACTGATCCGATCCGCCAAGAGATCATCCCACCACTCCAGAAGCAGGTCCAGGATCGAGGCCTCTGGGCATGCCATCTAGGACCAGAGCTTGGCGGGCTCGGGTACGGACAGGTCAAGCTGGCACTCATGAACGAGATTCTTGGGCGCGCTCATTCGGCCTCGACGATCTTTGGGTGCCAAGCACCTGATACGGGCAACAGCGAGATCCTGGCTCACTTCGGCAACGATGAGCAGAAGGAGCAGTTTCTTGAACCGCTGCTGCGAAACGAGATCGTGTCGTGTTATTCGATGACCGAACCTCAGGGCGGAGCGGACCCAAAGGTCTTTACGACGAGCGCAGTACTCGATGGTGACGAGTGGGTCATCAACGGCGAGAAGTGGTTTTCATCCAACGCCAGGTTCGCCAGTTTTCTGATCGTGATGGTGGTTACCGAACCGGACAACCCGCCCTACCAACAACAATCGATGTTGCTGGTACCTACCGACACCCCGGGGGTCGAGATCATCCGAAATGTCGGTCTCTCCTACCATTCCGAGACTGAAGATGAGGGGACACATGCCTATATCCGGTACACCGATGTCCGTATCCCCAAAGAGAATCTGCTTGGTCCTCGTGGCGGCGGATTCATTGTCGCTCAGACACGCCTTGGCGGCGGGCGTATCCACCACGCCATGCGGACCTCGGGTCGGGTACAACGCATCTTCGACATGATGTGTGAACGGGCAATCAGTCGCACGACGCAGGGTGAACTTCTGTCCAAGAAGCAGATGGTTCAGGAGATGATCGCCGATTCATGGATCGAAATGGAAATGTTCCGACTTTTGGTTCTGCGAACGGCGTGGCGAATCGATCGGTACAACGACTACAAGTTAGTTCGCCGGGACATTTCGGCGGTCAAAGCCGCCATGCCTGGGGTCTATCGCAATATCGCGAGCCGGGCGCTGCAGATCCATGGTTCCCTTGGTGCGTCATGGGAGATGCCATTCGGCAAGGAAGTTATCGAGTCATTTCACATGGGCTTGGCCGACGGTCCCACTGAGGTCCACAAAATACAGGTTGCTCGCCGGGTGCTTGACCACTACGTGCCGTGTGATGATCTGTTTCCGACGGGCCACCTACCCAGGCGCCGCGCCGATGCCGAGGCGAAGTACGCCGATGTACTGGAACGTCATTTACAGACGCAGTAGCAGCGGTTGGTCCTGCACTGGTCAGAGCGCGTCGTAGATGGCAGCGTGGATAACGAAGCTAGCTGCAACGCCGCTGATCTGGAACAGCTAGAACGGACTATTTGTGTGGTGGCGGAGTGGCTGGAGGCGACGCTCGATGAGCAGTGCATAGTTGAGGGCCCGAAGATTGTTGCCGGACGGATTCAGATCAAAGTGCAGCTCCGGCGTTGGCCGGTATCCATGGTCGCCCGCCGCCTGATCGGCGGGCCGCGAGTCATGCGCGCTTAGTGATCTTCGCCGACATTGGCACATAAGGGTCTGGCCACAGGGTGCGCTTGTCGACAGATGCCTTAGAGTCGGTCTGTAAGAGTCATGCGTGAAGGAGTAGGTCTATGGCCACAACCGAGTCCACACTGCGTGCGGTCGGCCCGACGATCCAAGGTGTAGTCCGCCCGGACCTTCGGCCGAGTGGCGTGAATCATCTCGCTATCTCAACTACCGATATGAAGGCGCAGCTGACGTTCTGGGCTGAGGTGCTTGGTTGTCCAACTAAGGCGCTCTATTGGATGCATGGCGTGGAGAATACGTTTCACGGCTTCGTCGAGTTGTCACTCGAGTCTTACGTGGCTTTCGTGCAACATCCTGACAACTCGACCGAGATCCAGTACGGCGTTACGCATGCGGGCACGCCGGGTAGCCCGGTCACTGGTGGCGCGACTCAACACATAGCGCTTCATGTCGACACGCTCGATGAGGTACTCGCCATGCGCGACCGCATCCGATCGAATGGATTGCAGGTTATGGGACCCATCGACCATGGATTCTGCAAGTCAATCTATTTTGCTGGCCTCGAAGGTTTGAGCCTTGAGGTTTGCTGCGGACGAGCGATAGACGAACGCCAGTGGATCGACCCCGAGGTCCAGGATCTGTGTGGTATTTCCCCCGAAGAGTTGGCCGCGCTCAAAACGCCTGCGCCGCTCGACGTTGACCGGCACCCAGTGCCGCAACCCGTAACCAATCCGGCGATGCCACAGATGCATTATCCCCCCAAGGTCTACGAAGCCATCATGGGCAGGAGCGATGGCGATATGTGGGCCGATGCCAGCGAGACGACGCCGCCCGTCACACTTCCGGACTGAGTGAAGAACTGCGAGCGTGAGTTCCAGAAGCTGGCATGCACTGCCGATGCGCGACTGTGGTGGTGATGTGTTACTGCATTAGTTCGTCGCGACGAGCGGCAAGTTCTCGCAACATCACCTCATGGTCGCCAACCAGGCGCAGAACGACATGGTTTGCGCCCGCAGTCACGTAGCCCCTAATGAACGCGATGACCTTGTCGATGGAACCGCCACAGCATCCTTGAAACGAGCGCATGACAGCGGGAGGGGCGCCGTAATAATTATGCAGATAGTGATCGATAGAGGCTTCAGCAGCCGCCGCATCGGCCTTAATCGCGACAGTGAGATATATCGCTGTTGTCAGGTCTGCAGGATCTCGTCCAGCCTTCACTGCAGTAGTGACGAAGTGCTGCTGGCGTTGGCCGAATGTCTCGGCATCAGGACCGATAGGAAACCAACCGTCGTAGTGTTTGGCGGCCCGTTCGATACCGACCTCAGCACCAGCGGCGAGCCAGATAGGCGGTCCACCGGAACGATGGGGGACAGGAGCCAGGACTCCTTGATCGACCTTCCAACGTCCGTCCCATGTCACGGCCTCGCCCGACCACAACTGTTTAGCGAGTCGAAGGCCCTCCATCATCTGACCGACCCTTCCATCGAATGGAACTCCGGCGGCCGCAAACTCGGAACGAATAGCGGGCGTATCGCCAGCAATCCCGACGCCAAGGATGAGACGCCCCTCGCTGAGCTGGTCGAGTGTGGCTATTTGGTGAGCAAGTAACACTGGATTACGAAGCGCTGGAAGTAAGACGGCAGGGCCTAGTTCGACATCGGGGACCGCAGCAGCAACGGCGGCGAGCAACGTCAGCGGGTCATGGCGCGGCCGAGCGAGAAGCGAGTCCCCGACCCAGATCGAATCAAACCCCAGACCTTGTGCCAGCCGAGCGGCGTCGAGCAGCGAGCCAGTCTGTGGGCGGCCGCTCATGATGTTCTCGCGAGTGGGCAGGAGGTAACCAATTTTGGTACTCATGGCACCCAGTCCAGTCGACAGGACCAGCCAACGCCAAGACCGCGCATAGAGCCGGACTGTCGAGCGGCCTAAACGACGTTCGCTGACGCGTCTCCAACGAACGCCACCTTTCCCGTAGGTGTAGTCGCTAAGGAGCGGGCCTCAGGAGCTGGTGAACCGTCTAGCGACGGACCAGTTGGTGAAGCCCGCTTCCGGTCCACCGGAGCGGGCGTGCGCAACGAAGCCGATCACGTCACGATCGTTGTGCTGCTGAGAGCGCTGCAGGAATCGGGCCACGCTCATCTACGGTTCGTGACCGAGGCCTATGCGCTTATGGAGCCGTTACGAAGACTGGAGCCCAGGAAGCCAGCCAGCGATCGCTTCACCGATCTCGTCGGCGCTGTCTTCTTGGATGAAGTGAATGCCTGGCACGGTGGTTTCTGTCTGGTTTGGCCAGGTGCGCACAAACTCCCGTTGGGACCCGGTCAAGATCGTTCCCGGCTCGGCATTGATGAAGAGCTTTGGTACGTCGCTGGTCGAGAGCCAGTCGGCATAAGCCTGGACGATCTCGACGACGTTGGCCGGTTCGCCGCCCAGAGGGATCTGGCGGGGCCAAGTGAGAGTCGGGCGGCGGTGTTCAGGCTCGATGAATGGTCGGCGGTACTCGTTCATCTCTTCCTCGCTCAGGGCTCGAATAATCGATGCAGGTAGGATGGCTTCGACGAAGAGGTTCTTCGCTATGACCATCTCTTCGCCAGCGTCGGACCGCATGGCCTTGAAGATGTCGGTGGCGCCGTCGGGCCATTCGTCCCAAGTAACTGGGCGAACAATGGCCTCCATGAAGACGATGCCTGCCACCCGATCGCGGTTTCGGTTCGCCCAGTCGAAGCCAAGCGCTGAGCCCCAGTCATGGATTACAAAAGTGATGTTGTCACCCATGTCGAGCTGATCGAGCAAACCGTCTAGGTACTCGCGATGTTCGACGAAGGTGTAGGAATCAGGGCCTGTGTCATCGAGTTTGTCGGAGTCACCTTGGCCGATTAGGTCAGGTGCGATACAGCGTGCCTGACCAGAGACGTAGGGGATGATGTCGCGCCACAGGTACGACGATGTCGGGTTGCCATGCAGGAACACGACCGGTTTTCCGGTCCCCACGTCGTGATAGGCCATCTGCTTGCCGTTTACTGTCTTGTACTGCTTGCTCAATGGTGCGGTGCTCATTCGCCGAGTTTGGTAGCGCCTGCTATCTTTGTCAAATGGGCCGGCCCCGCAAGTTTGAAGATGATGAAGTCGTGGCGCGCGCTACGGACCTTTTCTGGAGGGATGGCGTCGATAATGTGTCGATTCGCGATCTCGAATCGGCGCTGGAGCTGAAGGCTCCGTCGATCTATCGCCGCTTCACAAGCAAAGAGCGGCTGCTCGATGCGTGTTTGGATCGTTACATCGTTCTCTCGGTTGGTGGGCGTATTCGACACATCCTCGAGACGGCCGAGCAACCGCTTGAAGGGCTCAGGGAATTCTTCACCTCGGTACTCGAGCCTCACCCGTGTGAGACCGATCTACGTGGCTGTCTTCTGACGAATACCACAGGCCGCCACAAGATGGCCTCATCGCATACCCAGCAAACGATTGATGGCGGCTTCCACACGATCGAACGTGCTTTTCGCTGTGAGCTCGAACGAGCACAGCAGGCCGGTCAGCTACACGATGGCGCCGACCCCGAGGCGCTGGCGAAAGTCCTGTTGTTATCGTTTCAGGGATTGTTGGTGCTTGCCCGATCAGGGGCTGCCGACTTGTCCAGCACAATCGACGCCGCGTTTGACGCGCTGATCCCCAGTTAGCGCCTTGATCTACCCAAATTCGTTCGCCACCATTTTCTAGGAGATCCCCATGTCTGATGCAACAACAACTCCCATGTACTTCATTGCTCACTTCACCGTGCACGATGCCGATGGCTACCGTTCATACGAGAAGGGTTTCTTCCCAGTGCTGAAGCCGTACGGCGCTCGCTTTGTGACGTTCGACGACGGGGTCACCGTGCTTGAGGGTGAACGCGCCGAAGGCCGCACCGTAATTATCGAGTTCCCGTCCGAAGAGGTACTGATGCAGTGGTGGAACTCGGCTGAATACACCGAACTAGCGAAGCTGCGCCATGCCAGTGTCACAACCCACTCGGTCAGCGTCGTTCATGGCATGCCTCCTCGCTAACAGAGAGCTGAGTCGCCCAGCGTCGCCGCGGATGGGACTGCTGTCGCACACGGGATGGATCAACGCAACAGGCCGTTGCTAAACGTCGGCGTACTTCTCGATTGTGTCAGCCCAGCCGAGTGCGTCGTCAGGACTACTGATGACGGTGTCCAACCCGGTCACATTCGAGACGGGAACCACGAGTCGTGAGATGCCTTGTGCCGCAAGTTTCGGAATGTCGTCGAGATCCTGGGGCAGAGCGGCAGTGAATTCGATCGCGCTGGGATCGCGGTCATGCTCTTCGGCGGTTGAGCGGACCAGGTCGAAGAGCTCTTGTGGTGCCCCTCGGGCCGGGAAGTAGCCGTCGCCGAGCCGACCAGCTCGGCGTGCTGCGATCTTGCTGTCGCCGCCGATGATGATTGGCACCGAACCCTGGGCTGGTTGGGGTCGACAATAGGTGTTGTCGAAGTTGATGAACTCGCCGTGAAAGGTTGGGCTCTCTGCGGTCCACAGTTCACGCATTGCAGCTACGTACTCGTCTGTTCGCGCGCCGCGGTCGTCGAAGGAGGCACCGATGGCGTCGAACTCTTCGCGCATCCACCCGACGCCGATACCTAGCAATACCCGTCCGCCAGAGAGGTGATCGAGTGTCGCGACTTGTTTAGCCGTGACGACAGGGGAGTGCTGAGGCAGGATCAACACGGCTGTACCGAACTTGATCGTCGAGGTCACCGCTGACATGTACGTCATCCAGATCAACGGATCGGGCAGGTCCAGGTCGTCGACGCCGCCCGCCATCTTGCCGCTCGGGCTGTATGGATACGGGGATTTATAATTGGCTGGCACCACGGTGTGCTCAATCGTCCACGCGGTGTCGAAGCCAGCTGATTCGCCAGCCTGCACGAGTTCGGTGGCCGCGGCCGCGTGCACATATGGCCCAGTGTTGCAATAGCGCAGTCCGAACTTCATCTAAATCCCCTTGGTGTGTGGTGGCCTGACCCTAGAGGTGACGACCGAGTACGCCCAAAGCACCGTGGACTCAAAGCAGAGAAACTCTGGACCTGCAAAGCACTCCGAGCAGTCGTTGGCGGTTGTTGCGGCGCAGTGCCAATACGTTTCGTCAACAAAACAGCGACCAACAATCGAATGTCGACACGGCCGAGCTACATCCATGAACAACCATTTTACCGGCTCGTGGGTGCCCGAAATCTCTGCGCCTTGGTTTCTGGTTGGCCTGCATGCTCAGCCAGAGACGCGTCCGCCCTTGAACACAAAGTCGCTGACTGGCTTGCGGTCGCTGGCTTGTTCCTTCCGCTGTAGTGCTTCAGGTAACGCGGAGACATCGCCCTGGTGCCCAAGGACGAAGCCGCAGAGAATCTCGGTCGTGTCACGGTCCGCTCCTGTCGCTTCGTATGCAGCGTCGAGGTCGACGCCGCCGAGCAGGTGAACCGACAATCCGAGCATCGTTGCTTGAAGCGTCAAGCTCATCATCGCTGCGCCGGTATCGAAATCGCGTGTCCTGGCCATGAAGTCTTCGAGGTCGGTGCGCGCCAGGACCAGACCCACAACAGGCGCAGCGGCAGCCCAACCGCGATTGAAGTCCATGAACGAATCAAGGATCGGCTGGCGGCCATCACCATTGGTGTCATAGGCAAACAGCCACGGTTGGTTATTCATCCATGAAGGCGCCCAACGGGCGGCCTCGAAGAGGGCGTCCAGCTGCTCGTTAGTTACGGCTTCAGCGCTGAAGGATCTCGGTGACCAACGGTCCAGGAAAACACTGTTTGTCAACGGAGAGGAGGCGGTACGTCCGGTTGTCATTGGTTTGCTGCTTCCAACGGATTGTCTGCGAGATAGTCGCTGACACGAACACAGCGATTCTCCATCGTGCCGATACCAGCGATAGCGGTGGTGATCACGTCTCCGTGAGCCAGGAACGTGCCGCTGCTAGCTCCAACACCTTCCGGGGTTCCCGTGAAGATAATGTCGCCAGGAACGAGCGTGGTGATGCGCGACAGATAGGCGATCAAGGTGGGGACATCGAAGATCAGGTTCGCTGTCGTGTCGTCTTGACGTGTTTCGCCATTAACGGTCGTGACGATACGCATTGCGTCGCGGTCCTCGATCTCGTCGAGCGAAACCAGGACGGGGCCAGTCGGGCCAAAGGTGTCGAACGACTTACCCAAGTCGAAGTGTGGGGGCTTGGCCGCGAACTGGGTCGCACGATCAGAAATATCCTGGCCGATCATCACTCCGAGGACGTGGTCCCATGCGTCAGTTTTGGCGATGTCCTTGCCGCTGGTGCCGATAACGACGACGAGTTCACCCTCGTAATCACACGTATCGCTTCGTAACTCAACTTTGGCTTTGGGGCCAACAAGACACGACGGGAACTTGGTAAATACCAGAGGGGCATCGGGCACATCCATGGAGGACTCATCAGCGTGCTTCTGGTAGTTAAGGCCAACACCAAACGACTTTTGCGGGCGCGGAATTGGCGGCCCAAGGGTTACATCGGACACCAGTCCTGTGGGCCGATGACCAACAAGTACCGATGACAACTCGGTCAATTCTCGTGCCTTCGCGACGGCCACCATTGGATCGGCATTGTCAGTGTTGCCGCTTACGTCTGCCAGGTCGTGGTAATGGTCGCCGTCGATCAGCGCAGCACGCCCATCGATGTTTGCCAATCGAAATCCCATAGAAACGTTTCTCCTTTGTTTGCACGCTCAGGCCACCGAACGCAGTGCATCCTGCGGTTGGACTAGCCCGTGCGCATGGCGACCATCATTGCCGACACGGCAGGGTGAAGTAGGCAACGTGTGCCACTGATTAGCTGCACGAAGCCTTTCTGCTAGAGAATCGGCTAATGACTGGTCAACCGAACATCGTGTTCGTCTTCTTCGACAATCTGGGCTACGGCGAACTGGGTTGTTACGGCGGCGGTGTCGTGCGCGGCGCACCGACGCCACGCATCGACCAGTTCGCGTCCGAAGGCATGCGCCTGACCAACATGAATATGGAAGCCCAGTGCACACCCAGTCGATCAGCGGTGATGACGGGGCGTATCCCCGTCCGGTCCGGCACAACCCGAATCCCACAACCGGCGCAACCGAGTGGTCTGGTGACCTGGGAGCGAACAATCGCTGAGCTGCTGAAAACGCAGGACTACGCGACGGGCCATTTTGGCAAATGGCATCTTGGCGACACCGTTGAGCGTCAGCCAAACGCCCGGGGGTTTGATGAATGGTGGGGGTTGCTTGAAACCCACGACTCGTCGTTTTGGTCTGAGGCTTCGGACTTCGCAGAATCAGGCGTGCCGAGCGCCCACATCTTCGAGGGCCAGGCTGGATCCCCGAGTCAGCCCATCACTGCCTACGACACCGAACAACGACGAGTTTTCGATCAGAACTGCTTTAGCCGCGCCGAGGACTTTATCCGGCGCTGTACGAGCGCCGAGACACCGTTCTTTTGTTACCTACCCATTGCGTTCCCTCACTTCCCGACACTGCCGCACCCCGACTTCGTCGGAGCAACGGGAAACGGCGACTTTGCAGACGCGTTCGTCGAGATCGACACGCGTATCGGGGCGTTGCTGGATCTGTTGGACGAACTCGAAGCCAGCGACGACACGGTCGTCATCATCACCTCGGACAACGGGGCCGAGGACGTTCTTCCATGGCGTGGTTGGAGCGGGCCATGGGGTGGTTCGTACTTCACTGCTATGGAGGGCTCGTTGCGTGTTCCTTTCATGGTTCGGTGGCCAGGCCATATCGAGCCAGGTGGTGTCAGTAACGAGATGTGTCATGCCGTTGACCTGTTCACGACGATGGCGTCCTTCGCTGGTGCCGCGATTCCCGAGGATCGGCCGATCGACGGTCTTGACCTCGTGCCGTTCTTCACTGGTGAGCGCAACGAGTCCGGACGCGAGGCGATCTTGTGCTTTGTTGCTGATCGTCTTCACGCCATCAAGTGGCGCAACTGGAAGCTGCACTTCATCTGGCAGGAGTACATGCTTGATCCGCCAGTCGAGCTGAGCATTCCTCGGGCGTTCAACCTGTTCGACGATCCGCGCGAGCGCCATGACATCTTCCTGCCCGACAATACCTGGGTCCACGGCGCTGCCAATCCGTTCTTGCAAGAGTTCCGTTCGTCCTTAGTGGATCATCCCGCCATCGAACCTGGAACCCCTGACCCCTTTGAGCCGCAACAGCACTGAGCCGCAACAGCACTGAGCCGCAACAGCACTGAGCCGCAACAGCACTGAGCAGCATTGGTGCGCGACGTGTGGAGCCGGATGCACCTATGAAACGGTGAGCCGGCGATGGATGGCCTTCACATGAAGTAATTGACAGGTGTCGACGTTGGCTTCTTGTTGAGGGGAACGCCGAATTCCTATGGTCACGTGAACGGGTGCAAGAGCCGAACCGGCGGCACCCTCAACGACGTTGTGATGGCCATCTGTACCAGACCACTTCATACCTTACTGATCGCACATGATCACTGATCGCACATGATCCGCTGCGAGAAGCGCCGCTACGAGCCATGGTGCCGGTATCGATTCGAACGGGCGAAGAATCAGGCCCGTGAACAAATCGGGTCTCGGTCATCGTCGCCGACTTGCCAACGAATTGTGCCGATCCGCTCCAACACGTCGCTGGGTGCCGAGACACGCTGGGTGCGGAGAAACTATGAACGTGGCGAACCAACAGCTCGACCTCATGGCTGCCGACGCACTATCGCAGGTAACCGATCTGGCGTCGCCGGTGGCGGCTGCCTCAGCTATCGGGCTGGTCTCGCTGCTGAAGCCTGCCGACGGCGTGAACTCGCCGATCAATATGGAGATATTCAACGTGCCAGGACCACACGACTACTCGTACTTCGCAAGTGCGAAGTTCGATACCTGCATTCCGGTCTCCACGATTACCGATGGCGTCATGCTCGACATCACGGGGCAGAACTGCAAGGACCGCCTCAACGCAAACGAAGACGGCTGCAGCCAAGAGACCAGCTGCGAAGAAGTAGTTTCCATCTATGAGAGCGACGCTTACGAGCTCACCAATTGCTCTAAGGGCTTCGTACCTGACAATCTGGCGGCGTGACAGCACTGTTAGCGCCCTACCGAGTCCTTGATCTAACCGACGGACGTGCCGAATTGGCGACATTCATCTTGGCCGGCATGGGCGCAGATGTGATCAAGGTGGAACCACCTGGGGGCAGTACGTCTCGCAGCGCCGCGCCTGTCGTACCAGGCGAACCCGAGTCGATGGCCAGCCTCGCTTTCCACGCCTATAACCGGGGGAAGCGCAGCGTGGCGTTGGACCTGGGCGACGAAGCCGATTGTACTGATTTCCTAGCACTAGCGGCGACCGCTGACTTCGTGTTCGAGAATGCCGGACCTGGCGTGGCCGATGCTGCCGGGGTGGGCTTTGCAGCCATCAGAGCGGTGCGCCCCGATGTGGTCTACGTGGCGCTATCCCCGTTCGGGCAGACCGGCCCCTATGCCGACCACGCATCAACCGACCTCACCCTTGCAGCGATGGGTGGAGCGATGGCGCTGAACGGTGATCGTGATCGTCGACCTGTGCGAATTACGGTTCCACAAACCTGGCACCATGCCGCGGCCGAGAGCGCACTGGGTGCACTGGTCGCACACGAACGCCGGCTAGCAAGTGGTGAAGCACAGTTCGTCGATATGGCGGTGCAGACGGCGGTCTTCTGGACGGGACTGAACGCGATGATCTCTTCGGCGATCGATGGTCAGAACCTGGAACGGGGCGGCACCGCACTGCAGCTGAGCACGATTACTGCCGAGCTGGTGTATCCGTGCGCGGACGGCGAGATCTGCATGTTCTTTATGGGGGCGACGTTGCTCGGACTCATCCCATGGATGTGTGAACAAGGCATCGTTGACGCTGCATGGGTGGCGTCAGAAGACTGGACGACCTACGAGCGCCGCATACTCGGCGGCGAAGAAACCATCGTCCATGTCGATGAACTACGGGCCAAAATCACCGAATTTACGAGAAGGCAGACCAAGGCTGAGGTCTTTGCGGGAGCGATCGCGCGTAACTTAACGCTGGTCCCGGTCAACACGGCGGCCGACACGATGGCAATGGAACAACTTCAAGTCCGCTCCTACTGGGATGCCGTTCAGCTGCCGAGCGGTCGGACGGTGCAGGCGCCGGGAGCATTCGCGAAACTCTCGAACTCGCCGATCGCCTGGAAGGGTGCTGCCCCGCAGGTTGGCGAGCACACTCGGCAGGTGCTCGACAACCTGGCACAGGTTCGAGCCCATACAGCACCAGCGCCGAGGGTTCCGGCTGTGGCCAGGCGCGCATTGCCGCTCGAAGGCGTCAAAGTCGCCGATTTCTCATGGATTGGCGTGGGACCAATCACTGCCAAATCACTTGCTGATCATGGCGCCACCGTTGTCCATATTGAGAGTGAATCACCGGCAGACCGGCTTCGTCTTGTTGGGCCGTTCAAGGACGACATTGCCGGCATAAACAGGTGTCAGTTCTTCGGCTCGTTCAACACCTCGAAGTTGTCGTTACAGCTGGACTTGAAGCACCCGACAGGTAACGATGTCGCCCGCCAAGTGCTCGAATGGTGCGACATCGCACTCGATTCGTTCACCGCAGGCACCATGGCCCGCCTCGGTCTCGGATATGAAACTGCGCGTGCGTCGAACCCAGAAATAATCATGGCTACGACCTGCCTGTTCGGTCAGTCCGGACCGGTGTCACCGTTGGCCGGCTACGGCTATCATGCCGCCGCCATTAGTGGCTTCTATGAGATGACTGGGTGGGACGACCGTCCGCCTGGCGGCCCATGGAATGCCTATACCGACACCATTGCGCCACGGTTCCTAACGACGACCTTGCTGGCAGCGCTGGACCATCGGCGCCGCACCGGCCAGGGCCAGTACATCGACCAGGCACAAATGGAATCTGCGCTGCACTTCCAGGCACCGCAGTTGCTTGACGTGCAGGTTTCGGGCAAGAGCGCCCGACGCAACGGCAACGTCGACGCCGAGTGTTCACCACACGATGCCTATCCATGTGCTGGCGATGACCAGTGGTGTGCCATAGCGATTGAGACCGATGAGCACTGGCGAAGCTTGTGCAAGACCATGGGGGAGCCGGGTTGGGCTGAGGAGCCTGAGCTCGCGACCGTAGGCGGGCGCCGCTCTCAGCACGAGAAAATCGACGAGAAGCTGGCCCAATTCACCCGTCAACACGAGCCCCGTGAGTTGATGATCTTGCTACAGGCCAGGGGAGTTCCGGCGGGCATGGTCCAGCGTTCAAGTGACCATCTGCAGGACCCTCAGCTGGCGCACCGCAACTTCTTCCGTCCAATGCAACACCCCGAGATGGGCGAAGTCCCGTATGAGGGGCATCAGTACATGATCTCGGGATACGACAACGGTCCGCGGATGCCGGCACCGTGTCTTGGTGAGCACACGTTTGACGTGCTGACCAATGTGCTTGGGATGTCTGTTGATGAGGCCACCGAGATTTTGATAAGTGGTGCCTGTGGATGACGATTCGGCTCGGTCCTAGCGGTTGAGCAGCAGTATCGGAACGTTTCGCGGACCGCGGATTTGACCGTTGGCCAAGGTGGTCTCTTTTCACATATCTGGCGAATAGTTCGGGAAGCCTCGGAGCGATTCTTGCAATGCGCTGAGCAACTCGACTCGAGCCAGGTTCGAGCCAACCCATCGGTAGATGCCCAGGCGAAAGAAAACCGCGTAATTCTTGGACCCATCGATCGGGAACTCGTCGGCGTTCTCGGAGGCCGTAGCGTCATGATTCGCTGCGGGGAACGACAGCAGCATCTGGCCGCCTGCGTGCACGGTTCATCCGTCGAGGTCGGTGGGGGCGATCACCTTGGGAACGCGGCCCGACAGTCAGCCCCAGTTGTTTACCCATCCAATGACAGGTGGTAAATCCACATCGTCAACTTCGTAGGCCTTTCCCCAGACATGGTGGAAGTGGACAGGACGACGAAAGAGTGGATTGATCGCCAGCACCGAGCGCTAACCTCCCAGGCCATGGGTACCACGCTGCTGATCGCCGTTGTCGTGCTGGTTCTGTCCTTGCTCGGGGGATACGCACCCCGCGCCCTGGCCGGTCGGCTAACCAACACACAACTCGAAGACATGACGGGTATCGCGTCGGGCCTGCTGCTCACCTCGGCACTTCTGCTCGTAGTTCCCGAAGGTTTCCATGTTGCAGCCCAAGCGGCCCATCAGACAGGCCTGGACGAGGTATTTGTCTTTGCACCCGTCACGTTGGGTTTCACGGTGCTGCTCGGCTTCGTGGTCATGCTGTTGCTAGAAGGTTTCGGGATCGGCCATGCTGTGCACGAAGAGCATCATGACCATGCCGAAGGCCATGGTCATGCCCACGTGCATCACCCAACGTCACCGGCGGTGCTCGCTATTGGTTTGTCGGTTCACGCTGTTGCCGATGGCATCGCAATCGGCGCAGCGGCAGCCACAGGCGAGTCTTCGTTCTCCCTTCTGGTTGCGGTCGCTGTGATTCTGCACCGGGTGCCAGCAGCATTTAGTCTCGGCGTCTTTGCCATGCACGAATCAGGCTCGCGAGGGCATCGAGAACTGCTGACGTTCGCAGTGGCGACTCCTATCGCAACGGTCTTGTCGTTTCAGGTGCTCGATCAGGCATCAGAGAAGCTGGTTGCGCTTGCCTTGCTCTTTTCTGCTGGAACATTCCTGTATGTCGCGACGGTCGACACGCTGCCCGCAATCCACAATCCCGAAACTGGTCGGCGTTCTGTTCGCAACATCGTGATCGGCGGCGTGATCTTTGGAGTGTTGCTGATCATTCTCCAACAAACCGGGCTGCTTGAACACACCCACTAAGCGGTGTCTAGGGTCGCCGTGTGCCCGCCAGCTCACTCCAGAGTCTTGGTGACACGCGCTACGTCGTGTCGTCAAACGAGGCCAACTAGCTCGACAAACCTCGGGGATTGGTCAGCAGCTGTCGTGTGCCGCTCAAAAGGAGCAGTACTGGTGCGTCGGCCAACGAGCTGACGGCGACTAGAGCTTGTGTGGCGCCGTCCTCCATAGTCTGGTCAAGCCAATAGCCGGAGGAGCCTCTCACGTCTGGTTTGTCCCAAGAGAGTGATGCCCAGCCGGCGTCGGCGAACGCTTCCCAGATCGGCTAATAACCAATGTCTTGGTTGTTGGCGCCGATGGGCCGTCGCCGGAGATGAAGACGACCACGCCGACGGATTTGTCGTTCGGTGGGAGGGCCATGGTGGCGGTGAGTTGGTTGTTGGATGGAATGCAGCGCCGAGCAGCCGACGGTCGCCTTCGATCACGTCTGTGCTGAAAACTCACGCACCGTGCCGGGAGTTGCGCCAGCATGTCCCGTTGTAGCGGTGACAGCGCCCATGAGCTCGACTACGAAGATCCGCTCGTCGTTGGGACGGGCCATGATGTCAACGGCGGCAGCAAATTCGACGACCCCTGTCAGCTCAAGCACTGACGGATCGGCGTTGGGACATGAGACGAAAGGCGCGTTTTCTTTGCTGAGGACTTCGTCGGTGGTAAGCCCCGAGTTCTCACCGGTAAGTAACAGCTCGCTAGCTTCGTAGCCAAAGGCTGTTACCGGTGCGATCAGGGCAGTTACGGCAATAACGCCAACCACGCGCATTCGCTTGGCGGCCCTCGAATTCAACATGACTAACAGTCTTCACATCCGCAAAAACACTCCTTACCAATTCTGTAAAGAAATTGTGAAGATAAGAGTTATTGAAAATATGGTCAAACATTGAAGAATGTGGAAAGCGATGTGCGTTGAGTGACTCTTGTGGCGCTTGTGGTTGCATCACTACGAATTGACAACAGTCAAAGGGTGGATAGCCGCGGGAGATTCCGACGCGCGAGCGGTAGCGTCCGACATAGCGCTAATTGCGTTCGTTGACCTCTTGGACACATTGATGACCACGCTCTATGAGACCAATATTGACGACATGGACCCTAGGCTCTGGCCCCATGTCATCGACCAACTGTTGGTCGCTGGCGCACTTGATGCCTGGCTGACGCCAATCATCATGAAAAAGGGTCGACCTGCGTTTACCTTGAGTGCACTCTGTGACGACGCTGAGGCTGAAGCGGTGCGAGTAACGATGTTCCGCGAAACAACGACGATTGGGATCCGCGAGATGCCAATCGCCCGTCATGTTCTTGACCGATCTGAGGCAACGGTTGAAGCCGGTGGACAACAGATTGGTGTCAAGACGGCCTACCTCGATGGCGAAGTCGTCAACCGCAGCGTGGAATGGGACGACGTCGTGGCAGCAGCGCAGACGCTCGGTCTCTCGGCGAAAGATCTACTAGCAGCCGCATCGGCCAGCGCTACGACGACTGGCGATCACCCTCTTTAGGGCTCTTGCCGCACGACGGGGCCATGACCCGACGCTCGGTCCGCTGTGTTGTGGGGCGATCCTGGTCGTCCAGGTATCGCTCGATGGCCGCGTGGAACGCATGCTGAGCGGTGGCTGGCAGCACAATGATCCCGGCAACCCGCCCTAGCAGCTTCGGACTAGTGCGAGCTGCAGGTTGATAGCAGCAGATCATCGCCGGGCACGGGCATATTCCTTTGCTGTTGCGTGCGGCTACGACCTCATATGCTCGGGCCAGGACGAAACAGGGGCTGAAAGGAAGTTGCACCAGCCGGTCTGCCTTCGGTATCCACAGCGCTCCGGTCTCGTCGTACCAGATACCGATGGTGATGGTTGTAGGTCCTCGCCAGATGACGCTGCCCAAGGTCTGGTTCTTGAGGTTCCAGGTGCTGATGATGCGCAAGACGCACTCGACGATGATCGTGCCGACACCAGATGCGACCAGAATGACCGGTGCGTTTGCGGCGAACCAGGAGAGTGATGATCTGACTAGAGCAATGATCTGTTCCATGGACGTCGCGTTAAGGATTCGCAATACCAACGGTCATTGCGGAATCGCTCACTGTGTTCTGGGGCTTTCCCCGTAGAAGATGCGCTTGCACAAGGCATCCGCGAACCGTCATGATCGCAGGGACGCAACACAGGGGGAACGCAGCCATGAAGGTCAGTGATATCGACGTGGTGTCGAACGGGGTCTACTCGGAGGGCGTCCCTCACGCACTTCTCGATCGATTGCGGCAGGAACGGCCGATTCATTATCAAGAGATCCCGGATGAGCGCCTTCACGATGCCGCCTGGGTGCTGACCCGACACGAGGACGTGTTAGCCGTCAGCAAGGACACCGAGAATTTCGTGAACGCGCACGGCCTTAATCTGCGTGGCAATTACAACGACGACGAAGACCGCCATCTGCTGAACCTGGACGATCCCGAGCATCTGAGGCTTCGACGCATGACCAACAAGGGGTTCACGCCTCGGGTTGTTCGCCGTTACACCGAGCATTATCACGATATGGCCGGTCTGCTTATTGATCAGGCATTGGCCGGTGCCCAAACATCGAGCACGTCCGGAGCCGTGGTGTTCGATGCTGTTGATGATCTGTCTGTGCCGCTGCCGCTGATGGCAATTTGCGAGCTTCTCGGCACCACGCCAGATGATCGGGATCAGCTAGTGGCCTGGAGCAACGCAATTATCACGAATGACGATCCTGACTATTCGCCTTCGGACGCAGCGCGTGAGCAAGCCAGTGAGGAGATGGGGGCCTACATCCGCCAGATGTATGCCGACCGGGCCGACAATCCTCGAGACGACATGGCTTCGGTACTGGTTGAGAACGTGCAGCGGGGCGAGCTTTCTCCAGAAGAATACGGCGGCTACGTCGCACTGCTCTTTGTGGCAGGTAATGAGACGACTCGAAACAACATAAGCCATGGTTTGTTGCAGCTCGCTAAGAATCCCGACCAATACGAACTGCTAAAGACGGGAGAGTATTGGGATAGAGCTGTCGAAGAGATGATCCGGTGGGCAGCGCCAGTGATCTACATGAGCCGCACCGCAACGGCCGACGTTGAGTACCGCGGCTATCACATCCGCAAGGGCGAACGGGTCGTGTTGCACTATTCCGCAGCAAACCGCGATCCTACGGTCTTCGAAGATCCTCACGAGTTCGATATCACCCGTGATCCAAACCCGCATCTGTCCTTTGGATTCGGAGCGCACTTCTGTCTAGGGGCCCATCTGGCACGGCTCGAGACGCGGTGCTTGCTCGAGCAGCTCGTGCCACGCATCGACTCGTTCGAACTTGCTGAACCCGAGTCCTACGTCCGGTCGAGCTTCATCAGCGGCATAAAGCGCCTACTGCTCTCGGTACGTATCGCAGAGCCTGCGGTGGTCTAAGCCGGCACTGATTGACGTGACTGGCACTGTTGCGTCGGCGCATCGCTTGCTGGCTTTCGGTTCCCGCCCGAGGTGATCTTGTTGGCGGGCCCTGGTTCGTGGACGAAACGTACGTGAAGGTTGCAGGGATATGGCGCTACGTCTACCGCGCTGTTGATCAGCATGGCCAAGTGATCGACATCTACGTCTCGGTCAAGCGTGACATCGGCGCAGCTCTTAGATTCTTCACCGATGCTTAGACCGCGCACGGCGAACTGAACGAAGTCGTCACCGATTTCGCTCAGGCGCTCGAGACGACGATCGAGCAGCTCGTCCTGAACGCCTTTCACAACACCGACCAGCATCAGAACAATCGCGTCGAGTGCGACCACGGCAGATCAAAGCCAACACCACCGAACAAAGCCAAGAGCGTGGACCACGATCGCTCAAAGCAACAGTGCCGGCCAACCATGTCTCTCGGCATCAGCGGGAGCACCTGGACTCGGCTGAAGCGTTTGAGTGCCCGGCCGTGGGGGTGATAGAAGGTATGGAGGCCGCGGAGATCGGTAAAATCTGAGAGTCGATCTCGACGAGGTGCACCGAGCCTGAACGAATCGGGCGCGATTTCAATGGGGTAGGAACATGAAGCGACACGTGCACCTGAACCTGTTCATTCACAGTCGGGGTCATCATGAGGCAGCGTGGCGCCATCACGCTGCTTCGCCGTATCTACTCACCGATTTCCGTTACTACGAGGAGTTAGCGCAAAAGGCCGAAGCCGCAGCCTTCGATTCGATTTTCCTGTCTGATATCTTGTCGCTTGGAGCTGATATTGAGCACACACCCCGTGCGGTACTCGATCCAATTCCCCTGGCCGGTGCGCTCGCGGCAGTCACCAAGAAAATCGGCATTATCTCGACAGCGTCGACGACGTACGTCGAGCCATACAACCTGGCGCGACAGTTCGCCTCGCTTGATCACATCAGCAACGGGCGTATTGCCTGGAACATCGTCACGACTGCTTCCGCTGCAGCTGCGCAGAACTACAGCGAGAAGCCACAGGCAGGTATCGACGAGCGCTACGAACGCGCCGACGAGTTCATGACGGTGGTCAAGGGCCTCTGGGATAGTTGGGCCGCGGACGCTGTCATAGACGATCGTGCCAACGGGCAGTACACGTTGCCGGGTCGTATCCAGCCGATTGATCACGACGGTTCCTACTACCACGTGACTGGACCGTTGACGGTTCCGCGCGGACCTCAAGGGCGGCCCGTTCTTGTCCAAGCTGGATCTTCTGAACCAGGACGAGCCTTCGCTGCAAAACATGGTGAGGCGATCTTCACTGCGGTGTTGGAGAAGACAGCAGCGCAGGATTTCTACCGCGATATCAAGTCGCGTGTCACCGCGCTAGGGCGCAACCCTGATCAGTGCGTGATTATGCCGGGGCTGAGTCCGGTGATTGCCTCGAGTGACAATGAGGCGCGTCGTTATGCACAGGAGCTAGACGAGCTTGCGAGCCAAGCCGTGGGGCTCGAGCGGCTCTCGGCAACTTTCGGCGGTATTGATCTCTCGCAGTTCGATTTGGACGCGCCTCTCGCGGCGGAGGACTTCCCCGAACCAGCGACTCTGCAGGGATCAGTCAGCCGGCCGACGCTGATCGTCGACTTGATACGAAATGAGCGACCGACCCTACGTCAGCTGCTCTCCAAGCTGTCGGGAGCGCGTGGGCACTACACGTTTGCTGGCACACCCGAACAGGTTGCTGATCTGATGGAAGATTGGGTTAATGATGAGGCTGCAGACGGGTTCAACCTGATGCCGCCGGTGCTACCGCAGATGCTCGACGTGTTCATCGAAGAGGTGATACCGCTCCTCCAGAAACGTGGGATCTTCCGGGCCGGCTATGAGAATGACACGCTCCGTGGCCACTACGGACTGGAGCAGCCAGAGAGCCGTTTCGATTAATGGATGACGCCCGTTGACTGCCGAGATTGGACCAGAAGTGCGAGCACCCGCATACTGGTTTCCGGGATGGTCAGGCGAACTCGGCGCGGATCGTGTCGGTGTGTTCGCCGATGGTCGGCACGCGCCCACCGGGGCGGTCGACCATGCCTGGCAGTTCGGTCCATCGCACCGGATGAGCGGGTAGCTCGACGGTCTGACCAGTGCTGGTGTGCACGGTGCGGCGGCGCAACGCCGGATGCGAAGATAGGTCTGCGAGCGAGCTGACATTGCCGTAGGCGATCGAGGCATCGGCCAGCCCTGACTGGAATGTGCTTTGATCCAGTGCTCCGATGATGCGGTTCATGTCAGATTCGAGCGCGTCACGGTTTGCCACGCGGTTCGCGTTCGAGTCGAAGCGGGCATCGGTGGCCATTTCTGGCGATCCGAGCGCCTGGTCGCACAGCCGGACCCATTCACGTTCGTTCTGAATCGAGATGAGGGTCAGACTGCCGTCGCTGGTCTCAAAGGCTCCGTATGGAGCGATGGTCGGGTGCCTGAGCCCCACCCGTGTCGGGCCGCCAGCGCCGAAGTCGTGTTGGGTTAATGGCACGGTCATCCAGTCGGCTGCAACATCGAACAGCGACACTCGCACGCCGGAACCCTTGCCGGTGATTCCACGCTGAATGATTGCTTCGAGCACGCCGTAATAGGCCGTCATGCCGGTGCCTGCATCGACCATCGACACGCCAATCCGGCCGAGTTCGTTGGGGCTTCCGGAGATACCGACCAGGCCTGACTCGGCTTGAACCAGAAGGTCGTAGGCCTTTTTGTCGGCCACATCGGACGACTCGCCGTAGCCCGAGATATCACAGGTGATCAGGCGCTCGTTGCGTTCTCGCAGCGTGTCTGAGCCAAACCCGGCTCGTTCGAGGGCTCCAGGTGACAGGTTCTGAACGAACACGTCGGCCTGAGCCAGAATCGTGTGCAGCAGCTGGGCGTCGGGGGGGTTCTTGATATCGAGAACCAGCGACTCTTTGCCCTGATTGGCCCAGGCGAAGTACGAGCTATCTCCGTGCGCAGCGTCGTCGTAAGCGCGGGCGAAGTCGCCGCCAGCTCGTTCGATCTTGATGACACGAGCACCAGCGTCGACCAATCGAGCGGTGCACAGTGGTGCAGCCACGGCCTGCTCGACCGCAACCACGGTGAGTCCAGTAAGCGGAAGTGTGGTCATGAGTGAGTCAGGTTAACGATTGAAGTTCTGGCGAGCTTCGACAGCGGCCTGATAGTTGCGGGTTAAGGCCGACTGGTCAGCATCGGCGAACGAGGTCGCTCGATGCAGTGCATTGGCGGTGGCGTTGACCGCCTCCTTGACCATTCGAGTCGTAGCCGGTGGCATCGAGGCGGCGCGGCTCGCCATCTCGGTGGCGACCGCCACTGTTTGGCCGGGGTCGGCGATCCTGTCGATCAGTCCCCAGTCAAGCGCCATGTCGGGATCCATCTTGTCGCAGAGCAGCGTGATCTGTTTCGTCTTGGATGGCCCAACGAGGGTGACAAGGCGGGGAAGAGCGCCCCACTGCAGGTTGAGACCGATCTTGACTTCAGGTACGTACAGGTAGGCATCGCTCGCTAGGACTCGCCAATCGCAGGCCAAGGCAATTGCACAACCTGCGCCGACGGCCATGCCCTCCATCGCCGTGATGGTTATTTGAGGCATCTCTTCCCATGCCTGGCAGAGGCGTACGCCACGGTAGAAACGTTGGCGAAGCGCAACATCGTCGAGCTCCTCCCATGTCGCCGGGTCGTTTAGATCAATGCCGGCCGAGAACGCGTTGGGCGCGCCGCTCAACACGACTGCCTGCGTTGTCAGATCGTCCTGGAAACGGCGAGCGACGTCGGTGAGCTCCAGGATCGTGGCCTGATTGAACGCGTTCAACGAGCCTTTACGATCGAAGGTCACCGTGGCGACACTGCCGCCGTGGGCGACGGTGACGTTTTCGTACTGCACACCATGGAAGGGGCCATTGCTTGCGCCTATGGTCATTTGCGAGACCTCGCTGCCACGCCATGGAAAGGACGCCCAGCCTCGGCATATTCGGCTGCTAGCGCAAAGAATTCGTCGCCAAATGGGTCGCCGCCACGTAATGGCATCATGGCCCTGCGGATCGTCCAATCATGAGGGGCATGCTCGGCTGCCCGGTCGAAGTTGCGAGCTGCTCCGTCGTTGTCGCCTTGGCCGCGTAGATGGTTGGCGATGCGGAAGTGCAACCGGGCTAGCTCTTCGTCTGCCGACAGGTCGCCTACGGCAGTCTTTGCCTCGTCGGCGCTCATCATTGGGGTGTCATTGATGACCCACTGACGGATGACATCGAGCTGTTCGCCTGAGTCGATGCCGGTGTAGTCCTTGAACGTGTCGGTCGCGTAGGCGTTCCAGTTTGGCTGAACAATCGTGTCGTTCTCGTCGATCATCACGACCGACGGAACATTGGAGATTGCGTACAGCTCGGTCAACACATGGTCCACGTCCATCAGAACGGGATACGTGATGCCTTCCATGAATCCTCGAACCGCTTCGACGTCCTCATCGATGGCGACGGCGATCACCTGGAAGTTGTGGTCGGCCAACTCGTCTTGCAATACCTGCCAACCTGGCAGGTCAAAGATGCATCCTCACCAGCTGGAGAAAGCGACGAGTAAACGTTTTTTTGACCGATGGTCGGACAGCGCATGTGGCGTGCCATCGAGATCGGGCAGTACGAAATCAGGGGCTTGAAGATCATCGATTGCTCGTTTGCGGATCGACCGCTGAGCCCCGATGGCGACAACACCGGTCACCTCGTCGACCAGTGCCGGTCGGTCAAGCAGCGCTGCGACCGCTACAGCGTCGATCTTGCCGTCGGCTTCGAGGGATGCACGATCAGGAACCAAGACGCAGACGTCTTCGCGGCACAAACCCTCGGGTTTAAGTTCCCAGCCCAGCTCACGGCGAAGTTCGTTGGCGCTCACTAGCGGGCCGTTGGTCAGCAATGCCAGATCGTTTTGCATATGAACACCCTAGGTGGCGGGTGCGATGGGCAACAACGGCATGTAGCGCGCGCCGCCTCGACAGACAAGACTGTCGCATGGACATTTACTATCCTGCAGATCTGTACGCCGACACTCGGACCACGTGTATCGCGTTGTTTCGGTCGCTCAGCGCCGAGCAATCGGTAACTGTTGTGCCACTGAACCCGGAGTGGCGGGTTGTTGATGTCGCCGCTCATGTGTGTGGCATCGTCGATGATGTGTTGCATGGCAACGTCGCAGGGCTCGGCTCCGACGCCTGGACTGAAGCCCAAGTCGCGAAACGAGCAGGCATGTCGCTCAGCGAGGTGTGCGATGAGTGGGAGGGTTACGCCGAACGGGTCGATGCCATAACGGCCGACACTCCCTACTTCGGAGTGCGGATCACCGGCGACCTCGTTCTCCATCTGCAAGATGTTCAGCACGCTCTCGGGTTCGACATTGATGGGGGTGATCTGGCTACTCGACTGGGGGCACATCGCTACGTGCCCTCGCTGCAGGAACGCGCGACCGAGCAGATCAAACTAGGCGTGGCTGTCGAACTGACCGATGGCAAGACGTATCCAGCGCCCGACAGCGCTAGCGAGATCATTGCTTTGCGTTGTACCTCTTACGACTTCCTGCGCTCGGTTACTGGTCGTCGCAGCCGCCGCCAGGTTGAGGCGCTCGATTGGGATGGCGACTCGACGGCGCTGCTCAACAGTGCATGGAACACCTATGGAGATATGCGTACCGACGACGTATCCGCCTGATTCACGGCGGTGGCCCAGGGGACGGGCCCGTGATCTCAAAGGTGGTGCCCGGGTTGGGTTGCGAGCGCGAGTTCATAGGATCCCCAGCTGGCATCCAGACCGTTAAAACCCGCCGAACAGTAGGGACGATGCGTCCCTTACGAGACCGAATGACACCGGCAGGGCAAACCGTTTACCCCGGCTGCGGTTTGTACGAAGTGCATGCGATCCATCGGGTTGGGCGTATTCGTGTGAGCGCCTTGGTACACAACACGGTGTATGCGAGCATTGCGCTAATGGCCAGATCCTCAATTAAAGACTCGGCCCAGGCCAGCGGTAAGCCCGAAGCCATTAAGCCCGAAGCCATTAAGCCCGAAGCCATTAAACCCGAAGCATGGAAGGCTCTGGCGATTGGCGCTGCCGGATATGTGCTGGTCGGATTCAACTCAACCGCGACGAATATCGCTTTCGATGACATAACCGCTTCGTTCCCAGCGGTGGCCGAGACCACGACGGCGTTTGTGTCGTCTGGATATCTGATCGGCACCGCAGCGTTCTTGCCCCTGGCAGGCCGTATTGCTGATCGCCACGGCCGGGTAAAGATCTTCCAGCTCGGCGTGATGCTGTTCGCCATCTCGTCCGTGCTTTCGGCGCTCGCTCCGAATGTGTGGGTACTCATCGCCGCCCGGGTGCTGCAGGCGATCGGGGGCGCTCTGGTGATTCCTGCGTCGTTATCGATGGTGCTGCCGTTGTTCCCCGCGAGCCGCAGGCCAAGTGCGGTTGCGGCATGGGCTGCTGCGGGCCCGTTGTCGGCGGCGATAGCGCCAAGTGCCTCGGCATCCATCTTGCAGTTCAGTAGTTGGCGCTGGCTCTATTTCTTAAGTGCCCCGCTCTCGGTCATCGTGTGGCTCGTGGGTCGCCGTCGGCTTAAGGAGGTTGCGGCACCAGATTCGACTGGAACGCTTGATGTCGTCGGTGCCATTCTTGGCACAGCAGGCATTGCGCTGGTTGTGCTGAGCGTGGGTAAGGGCAAGGACTGGGGATGGGCCAGCGCCCTGACTGTTGGCTCCTTCATCGTGGCAGGTGTGTTTGTCACCGCATTCCTGGCGCAGTCTCGCCGTCACCCGTATCCGCTGATCGACCTTGAACTCTTCCGCGAACGAGAAGTCTGGATGGCCAACCTGGCCAACACGCTGATCTCGCTGACAAGCCTGTCGATTTGGTTGGTGTGGCCGCTCTACCTGAAGCGGATGTGGGGCTACTCGAACCTGGAAATTGGGCTGGCACTGACTGCTGGTCCGATCGCTGCTGCGACCATGACGCTTGTGGGTGGGCGAGTCGCTGACCGCCTGGGTCACCGATGGCCAATCCAAATCGGGAGCCTGGTTATGGTGTTCTCGGTCGGGTGGTGCTGGCTGGTCCTCGATCAGGACGGCAGCTACATCACGTCGTTCTTGCCAGGGATTGTTTCGTTTGGGTTCGGCTGGGGCTTCTCCTCGCCAACAATGAACAGTTATGCGCTCGAAGCAGTGCCCGAGGCCACATGGGGCACCATGAACGCAGCGTTCAACATGTTGCGCAATGTGGCGGGTGCCATCGGTGTAGCCGCCGCTGTCGCCTTCGTGGGCTCAAGCGAACGTCTCGACATGGTGGCTGCCTTTGACCGGGCCTTCGCCTTCTTCTTTGTGTGTACCGCCCTCGGGGCCTTGGTTATCTTTCTCTTCTACCCAAGGGAAACTACTGTCGGTTAACGGCCGAACATGATGTTGTGATCAAGGGAGGCACCGTTGCCGATGGCTCCGGCTCGGTACCTCGCACCACCGACGTTGCGATCACAGGCGGCGTTATTGCAGCTGTGGGTGATGGGCTGACCAGCGCCCGGATCATCGATGCCTCGTGGACCTTGGTTAGGTCGATGTGCACACCCACTAGGACGGTCAGGCCGCGTGGGACCACGAGCTCGACGCATTTTTCAGCAATGGGTGACATCGCTGGTGATGGGCAACTGGGGGGTCGGTTTCGTACCGTGTCCGCTGGTGTAAAACAGACGCTCATCGAACGTATGGAAGGGGTCGAAGACACACCCGGCGCTGCCCTGCACGAAGGTGTGCCATGGGGAGCGCGGGTGAACTTCCCCGAGTACCTCGATTTCTTGGACCTACGCTCCTATTCACTCGACATCGGCGCCTCGCTTGCTCACAGTGCTCTCCGGTTCCATGTGATGCGTGACCGAGGCGTACGCAATCAAGACGCCACTGAGGTCGACGTCGCGGCAATGCGCGAACTCGCTGCCCGGGCCATTGCTGCCGGAACGATCGGATTCTCTACGTCACGCACGATCTTTCACCGGTCCTTGGACGCAAGCGCGGTGCCGGCCACAAGACTGGCGCAAGGTTCTGGACTTCGTGACCGCACCCGAGGCGCGCAGATTTCGATCGAGTTCCTCGTGGAGAAGCAGACGCGCGGTCATGCTCGTCTGTATGGCCTTGACGACGGCGGCACGCTCGAAAAGGGTGTGCGAGCAGAACTGAATGTGATCGCCTTCGACAATCTGCAGGTGCGACGGCCAGTCACAACTGCCGATCTACCTGGCGGCCACGTTCGCTTCCTGCAGCCCTTGTCGGGCCGAACGCACGGCCGATTAAGCGCAGCCTCTTCACCGTGCTGTTCAGGACAGCCAATTTTGCCTTGGTGGACGAGAATCTGGAACCTTCCCGCGGCCCCGACGCAGGGTTTGGCACGGCCTTGAGGTCGACAAGCTGGCGCTATCTCGCCAGGCGCTGCATGGCGAGATAGCGTTCGAGCGGTGCCAGCATTCCGTCTGCGCTGAATTCAACGGCAACGATTGTAGGTGATCTCACCCGTTGGCGTCGGCGGAGGGAACCTCGTGGCGGCGAAGCTCGCGGCGAGCAACGGCCATCAAATGCACCTCGTCGGGCCCGTCAGCGATCCGGAGCGATCGCATCGATGCGTACCAGCGGGCCAGGGGAGTGTCGTCGGAGACGCCGGCTGCGCCAAAGACCTGAATGGCTCGGTCGATGACTTTTGTGGCCGTGCGCATGACCTGGACCTTGATGAGCGACATCTGTGGGGCTGCTGCCTTGTCGCCTTCGTTGTCCATGAGCCATGCCGTGCGTAGCGTGAGGAGCCGTGCGGACTCGATGTCGATACGGGCTTCCGCGATCCAGTCCATCACGTTTGAGCGAGTCGATACAGCGGCCCCAAACGTGTTCCGCGTCGGCGCCCGCTCACACATGAGCCGCAGTGCTTCTTCGGCGATGCCAATCATGCGCATGCAGTGCTGCACGCGAGCCGGGCCGAGACGAGCCTGGCCGATACCGAAACCACCGCCTACCTGGCCAAGCACACTGTCTGCTGGCAGGCGCACGTCTTCCAGGGTTAGTTCGACATGTCCATCGGGATCGATGTAGCCAAACTTTGGAAGGTTCCGCACGATTGTCATACCTGGCGTATCGGTCGGCACTATGAACTGTGTGTGGCGGCCATGTCGAGGTGCGTCTGGGTCCGTGTTCGCAACGGTCATCAGATAGCGGCACTGTGGGTGTAGAACGCCGCTGATGTACCACTTGCGCCCATTGAGCACCCAGTCAGCGCCTTCCTGGACGGCCGTAGTTGCGATGTTGCTGGCGTCGCTCGAAGCGATCGCCGGTTCGGTCATAGCGAACGCTGACTTGATACGGCCGTCGAGTTGGGGCTCGAGCCAGCGCTCCTTCTGTGTGTCGGAGCCGTAGATGATCATGGCGTCACCGTTGATGTTCGAAGGTGGGTCGCAGTTGGTCGCCTCTTGGGCGAGCGGGTGCTTGCCCATCATTTCGGCGAGCGGCGCATAATCAACGAAAGAAAGTCCGGGCCCGTAGTCAGGATTGCGAACGCAAAGGTTCCACAGACCCTGATCTTTTGCCTCCTGCTTGAGCCGTTCTATCGTCGCTGGCTGCTGGTTCGGCACTGCCTCGCGCTCGGCAAGCGCATCTGCCTCTGCAGGAATCACCCGGTCAGAGATGAAGGAACCAAGCTGATCTACAAGTTCTGTAGCGCGAGCAGAGCGTGAGAAGTCCATTGTGTCGATCCTACGGCGCGAGGTACTGTCGGTCATGGCTGAGGTAACCGATTGGCAGTTCGCAGATGTCTTTGAAGCGATTGCAGGGGTCATCCCTGATCGCCCTGCGGTGTTGTACGGCGACCAGGTTGTGAGCTGGCAGTGCCTCGACCAGCGATCCAACAGCCTCGCTCACGACATGGCCGAAGCTGGTCTGACTTCACAGTCAAAGGTCGCGGTTTACATGCCGAACCGGCCCGAATATGTGGAGGCCTATCACGCGGCACACAAGATCTCAGCGTGGCCGTTCAACATTAACTACCGCTACGGAGCCGATGAGATCGCGTACCTGTTAGAGAACGCCGACACCGAAGCGGTTGTGTTCGACACCCGCTTCATCGATGTCGTCGAAGTGGTGCGACCACGGTTTCCAGAGATCAAGCGTTGGTATGCAGTGGGCGACGGGTGTCCGGACTGGGCGACGTCCTACGAGTCGGTGGTAGCCGACGAGCGGGTCGAAGCTCCGGAAGGCCCAGATGGGCGTAGCGGCACCGACGTTGTGCTCCAGTACACCGGTGGCACTACCGGGATGCCAAAGGGCGTCATGTGGCAAAACAACGACCTGTTTCACACCATGGGCGGCGGAGGCAGCGTGCTCCGAGGCATACCCGCCCCAGAGACGATGGCTGAGCTCGCTGCGGGTGTCGTTGCGCGCTCGGCCGGGCCGGTTGTGATGCTTGCATGTCCGCTTATGCACGCAACCGCCATAAGCAACATGTATTCGACGCTGATAATTGGCGGCACCGTGGTGCTGCTGCCAGGCGCACAGTTTGATGCAGCCGGGCTCTGGGACACGGTCGATCGGACCCGTACTGACACGCTTGTCATCGTGGGCGACGCCTTTGCCCGACCGTTACTGGCAGAGCTTGACGGGAACCCAGGTCGCTGGTCGCTCGACTCGTTGAGTGTGATTAGCTCGGCTGGCGTCATGTGGAGCCGCGAGGTTAAAGAAGGTCTCTTTGGCCACCTGCGTGACGACGCAATGTTGATCGATGTATTCGGCTCGAGCGAGGCCGCTGCAATGGGAAGTTCGGTTTCGAAAAAGGGCGACGTCGCTGAAACCGCTTCATTCATGGTCGGACCGCTAGCCCAAGTGGTCAGCGAATCGGGTGGGTTCGTAGAACCGGGCTCTGGCGAGGTCGGGCTCGCAGCGTTTGGTGGCCCGATGCCCGTTGGTTACTACAACGACGAGAAGAAGACGGCCGAGACGTTCCGGATCGTCGAGGGTAAACGTTGGTCGGTGCCAGGAGACTATGCAACGGTCGAGGTTGATGGGTCCATGAAACTGCTTGGTCGAGGTTCGGTGTGTATCAACACCGGGGGCGAAAAGGTCTTCGTCGAGGAAGTCGAAGAGGTACTGAAGCTGCATGCGTCGGTTCGAGACGCGGTCTGTGTCGGCATCCCCAACGAGCGCTTCGGCGAGACGGTGTGCGCCATCGTGGAGCTTCAGGACGCAGGGCAACCTCTAGATAGCGAGGACGTGATTGCTCACGTGAAGAAGAAGCTCGCTGGATACAAGGCGCCACGAAACGTCGTCGTTGTATCGACAATTGGACGGGCCCCATCGGGCAAGGTCGACTACAAGACGTTGCGGGCCAACGCCCGGGCTGAACTAGGGGCCTAGTTGCCAGTAGGAGCGGCGAGGCTTGGAGCCCAATAGTCCGGTCGAATCGGGCCTAACGGGCTCAGGCGATCGCCTAGCAACAGGCAAGACCGACGATTGCGGCGTTCACGGTTACGGTCTTAACGGTTCGCCGACCAGCGAGTTGCAGGACAGCAGTGGATTAGGGGCCTGTCAGGTAGCGCCTGGCCATACGTTCAGCCTGATCGGCAAGATCACCGAAGTGCTCGTAGATCGGAAGCTCACTACGAGCGTCTAACCACCCGATGATCATCAGGCTCCGCATAGTCAAGAACGTGTCGATGTTCGCTTCTTCCTCGGACGACAGGGGGTGCACGTGCCGGTAGCCGTCGAGCAGCGCAGCACGGGCGTCGGCTTCCCATGGTTCTTCCAGTACCGGGTGCAGCGCGACCGCGAGCTCGTGGGCAAACCAGCCGTAGCCGGCATCGTCGAAGTCGATCACGGTGAGAGAAGGACCATCGGCCATGAGATTTCCCAGGTGCAGGTCACTGTGGATGAGCCCGTAGGAATCGGCCGATATCGACATCTGGTCGAATGCAGACGTGAGCGCATCCCTGCACCGGGCGAAGAGCGAGCGTTGTGCGTCTGACAAGGCACCTACCTCCCAGAACCGACCCCAGAGCGGCTCGGAACCAACCAGTCCCTTGCGATCCCACGTTCGCCGTGTGAATCCTGCGGGCGGTTCCCACTGAGCATGGTGTGACCGGATCTGGGCAGCGAGAGAGCCAATTTGGCTGTAGTGCACAACAACCTTGGGACCTTCGCCACCGGTTGGCCCCCCGATCGGTTTACCCGATACCCATTTGACGACACCAACATGGTGGGGCTCGCCAGCCACCGGCACCGAGACATAATGGTCGCCGTTAGCGGCTGGGTGTGCGGTCGGAACGGGGATACCAAACGCCCCCAGCGAGTTGACCCATTGGACTTCGGAACGAAGCTCAGCCATTGAGTTGTAGCCAGGACGATGGATACGAAGGGCGACCCGCTCACCGGTGGCCAGCGCAACCTCGAACACCACGTTCTCACTGTGTGAGAGCAGCGTGATGTCGGTGGGCTCGAGATCAAAGAGTGGCGCTGCCTGCCAGGCGGTGGCCAGGTAGTCAGCAGCGGTCGGCATCGTGCAGAACTTCGGTGAACGCTGCGAGGAACAGGTCGGCATGTGACTGTTCGAACACGAGCGGCGGGCGGACCTTGAGCACGTTGCCATGTCGACCAGCCTTGCCGAGCAACATGTCCTTGGCCTTGAGAGCCTCAACCATGGCTGCGGCTCCGGCGACGTCGGGCGTTGTAGTCCCTGGCAACACCCAGTCGATGCCGACGAAGAGCCCATAGCCCCGAACATCGCCCATCCGAGGTTCGTCGGCCTGCAGGTTCTTCAACGAGGTTTGCAGCCCCGACCCAATGGTCTCGACGCTTGCTACCAGGCCCCGGTCAGTGATCTCGTCGATGACGGCCATACCTGCCGCGGCTTGCACCGGACTGGCAGCAAAGGTGTTGAAATAGCGGTGCTTGCGCCGGAATGTGGTGATCATTTCGTTGCTGGCAGCGACACCAGAGACCGGCAATCCGTTGCCCATGGGCTTACCCATACAAACAATGTCGGGCACGAACCCGCTCGTGTCGTATCCCCACCAGTTGCCGCTTCGAGCGAAGCCAGCTTGGACTTCGTCGGCGATCACCAGACCACCAGCGTCTCGCACCATTTGTGTTGCCTCGACAAACCAGCCCTGTGGAACGTTAGGAAGTCCTTCATTGGCAAGAATTGAGCACAACATCAGACCAGCGAAACCCACACCGTCGGCTTCGAACTGAGCGATGGTCGCGGCAAGCTCGTCGAGGTGGAGCTGGCCGAGTTCGGCTTCGGTCAGCCCTTCGGCGAGTGGTCGGTAGATCTGTGGTGTCGAGATTGACCGAACACCGTCTCGCTCTTTGCCCACGGGTAGTGCTGTCAGCTTCGACACGAGCGATGTGTTGCCGTGATAGGTGGCGTTCGTGCAGATCAGTCCATGATTTCCGGTCAGCGTGCGGGCCATAGTGAGGGCCATCTCGGTGGCCTCACTGCCGCTACAGGCCAGAACGACTGACTCGATTCCATCATGGTGCAGGCTCACGAGACGCTCGGTGTAGTCCACCACGTTGGCATGCAGGTATCGACTGTGCACCTGCAGCGTCGCTGCTTGCTCAGCGATAGCCGCAGCCACTCGAGGGTTTGCATGACCAACACACGGCACGTTGTTGTACAGATCCAAATAGCGACGCCCGTCTGCTGCCTCAAGCCACACGCCGTCGCCGCGAACGAGCTCGATCGGTTCCTCATAGAACAGCGGGGCATCGTGGCCCATGGAGCGGTGATGTCGGTCCAGTAGCTCTGTCATGGCTCAAGCATGGCATCCGCGGTAGGTTCGGACTTGTGTTGCACCCCAAGGATTCCGCTGTGTCAATCGGAGCTGAACGGCTCAACACTGAGCAGGTCAACGCATGGAGGTGAAACCAGTCGACCGATTCCTTGATTTGTGTTGCACCGAGATCGACCGGCGAAGCCAGCTAGCTGAGACTGATCGAGCCGCACTCGTTGACGGAGCAGCAACTTTTCGACGAGCGCTTGATGCGGCACCACCAGCGCCATTCCTAACGCCATCACTGGTTGCCACGGTGCCTGTTGCAGGGCACCTCCAGGATCTATCGCGGCCCCTGTTCGGGAGAGCCACGTTGGCAGCTGTCGGTGAGATTCCTTGGATTCCATCGCCTCGGCTAGACGACGGCGGTGCCAACGTCGCTCTGGGGCTTGTCAACAAGGTGCGTGACCTGGGGGACCTCACCTGTGGCCTGATACTGGTGGCACCCGGCTCCGCGTATCCAGAACACGCCCACCGGCCGCAGGAGATCTACCTTCCGATCTCTGGCAAAGGCAGCTGGCGATACGGCGGAAGCGGTGAGTATCGATCCCTGCACGACGATTCGCTTGTCTACAACCATCCGCGGGACCTTCATGGAACCGTTGCAGGCCCTGACCCGTTGCTTGCCTTGTACATCCTGTGGCACTGACGACCCCCGGTTCGACCTGCGTGTTGTACCGGAGGTTGTGCGCCTTGATGGTTAACGGCTGATAACTGCGCCGCTGGCAATGAGGCCATCGATGAGTTGCTCATCGAATCCGACTTCTTCGAGGACCTGGCGGGTATCGACAGCAAAACCGGGGCTTGGACCGCGTATCTGCGAAGTTGCCTTCTCCATCTGAAAGGGCATGCCTGTCGCGGTGTAGGCGCCGAACACCGGGTGTTCAAGCTCGACGACATACCCGTTCTCGATGGCATGTGGATCCTGCAGTGCTTGGTGCGGCATGTTGTACGGGCCGCATGGGTAGCCAGCGTCTCGAAGTGCCTCGAGCCATTCGGCGGTGGTGCGTTCGCTGAAGACCGCCTCTGCCTGAGTCACAACAGCCAGGAACGACGCTGCGCCAGTGTCGGTCTCTGTTGGCCTGCCGACGCCCGTTACGGAATGGAACTTAGCGATCAAGCCCGGTGTGAGTCCTGCGATCGAGATCAGCCCATCCGACGTCCGATAATGGCGGAAGTACAACTGGAACACTCCGGCGCCGGCCTGGACCTTGGACTCGTACAGATCACGTTGCGCATCGAAGTCCAGACCAGCTGCTTGCACGATGGCGATGTCTGCATCGAGCTCGTCCAACAGTTCGTCGTCGCCGCGAAAGCGGCCAAGTAGCGGCGTACCCAAGCTCATGGCGGTCCCGAGCAACGATGTATCGATTCTTTGCCCTTCGCCGGTTTGGTCTCGGTGCCGCAGACCGGCCATCACGGCAAAGGCTGCAGAAAAGCCACTGCCAAAATCGTTGATTGCTGGGCGCGTGGGTTGCGGCGCAGTTTTGCCGGACCGGTTCATGACGTAGCCGACGCCGCTGCGACCCTGCACGAGCGCGTCGTACCCGCCGCAATGGGCATCGGGGCCATCCGGGCCCAACGCAGTATGGGTGAGATGGATGAGACGAGGGTTGACGGTGCGGGCCTGGTCCCAATCGATGCCGTAACGCGCCAGGTCGGGCAGCTTAAAAGCCACCAGCGCAACGTCGGCCCACTCAAAGAGAGCGTCGACAACAGTCCGAGAATCGGGTGATCCGAGATCAATGGCAATGCTTCGTTTACCTGGATTTATGAGTGCGTAGGCGCGGCTTTCCATCTCGCCCAGTGAGATCAGGCGGCGCATGGCGTCGCCTTCGGGGGGTTCGACCTTGACGACGTCGGCACCGAGGCCGGCCAAGAGCCGTCCACAGTGGGGAATCGCAGCATTCTGGGCGAACTCGACGACGCGGATGCCAGTGAGTACACCGGGTGTTTGGTCTGCCGGCTGAGTCATTGACTGGCTTTCTTGCGAGCAACGATTGCGTCGAACTGTTGCCACGTGAGCTCGCCACGCATGAGCGACATGACCGCTCGACCTAAGGGGTGGCGCGGCCATCGCGGATCATCGACCAGTTGGACATCGCCGACGATGGAGCCATCGGCGCTGAACTCATAGGTCCGGTAGCCCGGCGGCAGCATGGTTGCTGCCTGCAGATCAAAGTTGTTCTTCAGCGCAGGGCTGACGAAGACTGGACATCCTTCGAAATCGTATTGCGTTGGTATATGGGTATGGCCACCGCCCATGCCTCGGACCTTGTTCAGATCTGGTAACAACGATTTCCATTCAGCGGTGTAAGGGCCATCGCTCGATAGGCCGCGAGGAGCCGGTGGGTGGTGCAGCCAGATAAAAACATGCTCAGCATCGGTCGTGCTGTGCATCTCGCGTAGCCACGACGACTCACGGTCGCCGAGCGCCCCATTGCGATGGAGGCGATCCTCGTAGTCGCTGGGATCAACAAGGCGTCCTGACTCATGTGGAACCATGACGCCTGCGTTTGAGTCCACGAACAGAAAACACCAATTGTCGATCTCGATGACACGAGAGGTACCAATCGTCGGCCGACCCATGCCAGTGGTGAACGCTGCATCTTGGTCATGATTTCCAGGGCACACATTGACGGGCGCACCCAATTGTGAAAACGCCGACGCTGCAAGCTGATACTGGGCGCTGCGTCCGTGATCGGCGATGTCGCCAGTGACTACGACCATGTGGTGCGGCGTATGGTTGGCCATGTGCAGGCGCACTGCATCGAATGCCTCCGCGGTGTCATAGGCAAAGCCGCCCTCGGGCACCTCGCCATCTTCGAGGAAGTGCGTGTCGGAAAGCTGAGTGATACGGATCGGCGCTGGGCCCATGGGAGTCGTCACAGCGTGAGTCTTACACGGACGCTAGGCGCCCGACGCAAGCAGCGGGTCCGCAACTGGAACAACTGTGGGTTGCCGGTCCAGTCAGTGCGTGCTGCCTCCGGTACAACACGCAGCTGTGGATCTGAGAAGTGATCGCCGAACAACTCGGTGAGTCGAGCTCCTCGAGGCCAGACTCGCGTCATGTCGACCACACCACTCGAGACCATCTGGGTCTTCGGAGACCAGCTCAACCGCACTATTGGTCCTCTCGCGACGCGGTCGCCCGGCGACTGTCGGGTGCTGATGGTCGAGAGCGTCACAAAACGAGCGTCGAAGCGGTGGCATCGCCAACGGCTCCATCTCGTGCTTTCGGCGATGCGGCATTTCGCGCAGGAACTCCGAGACGAAGGGTTCGAGGTTGACTATCGGCATGCGCCAACTCTTCGGGCTGGGCTGCGAGCCCATGTCGATCAGTTCGATGTTGAGCGGGTGCTAGCGATGGAGCCGATGAGTTGGGACGGCCGGGCACTCTTGGTCGAACTCGGTGTACACGTCAACCGCAACGAGCAATTCACCTGTCACTACGACGACTTCGCTAGCTGGGCAGAAGGCCGGGCCTCGCTCAAGATGGAAGACTTCTATAGGTGGCAGCGTCGTCGCCTCGGACTATTGATGGATCCTGTCCCGGACGGTCGAGAACCAGCAGACGGCAAATGGAACTTCGATCACGACAATCGCGAACGTCCACCTAAGGACGGGCGCTCGTGGCCCCAGATCACCCAGTTCAAGCTTGACGATATCGACCACCAGGTGATCGACGGATTGGGACCCGATGTCTGGGGAGCTGTCCCTGATGGCTCATGGCCGGTCACCAGGATTCAGGCTCTGACACGGCTTGACGAGTTCATTGCAACGGCGTTGGCGCCGTTCGGGCCTCACGAAGATGCGATGTTGGCGGCGGAATGGAAGCTGGCCCATTCAGTGCTGGCGTCATCGATGAATCTCGGGCTACTCCATCCGGCCGAGATCGTCGAAGCCGCTGAGCACGCCTATCGATCCGGCGCTGCACCCATCAACTCGGTCGAAGGTTTCATTCGCCAAATCATCGGCTGGCGTGAGTACGTATGGGGCGTCTATTGGTTGTGGATGCCTGACTACCGAGATACCAATAACTTGGGCGCCACCCGAGCGGTCCCCAAAGCGTTCACGGGCGAGGCGCCCACCAAGATGGCCTGCGTCGGTAATGCGGTTGCGCATGTTGAGGCACACGGCTATGCGCACCACATTGAGCGCCTGATGGTGCTGGGCAACCTGGCGTTGACGGCTGGCGTAAACCCGCAAGCAATGACTGAATGGATGTGGTCCAGCTTCGTCGACGGCGCCGAGTGGGTAATGTTGCCAAACGTGATCGGCATGGCGTTGCACGCCGACGGTGGCCGCATGGCGACCAAGCCGTACGCCAGCGGTGGCGCCTACATCAACAAGATGAGTGACTCGTGCAAACCGTGTCGGTACGACCCTAAGAAGCGAACAGGGGATGATGCATGCCCCTTCACGACGCTGTACTGGGACTTCCTCGCCCGTAACGAGGCTGCGTTTTCTGGCAATCACCGCATGGGACAGCAGCTGGCCGGTATGCGTCGGTTGAGCGACCTCGATGCGGTGCGGGAGCGGGCAGCTGACGTGTTGAAGGCTCTCGACGCCGGGACGCTGTAGCGGCGGCCCCGACCAGCGAAGAGCCGCAGGCTCCAGTGGATGCAGCTCCCGTTCGGCCGGATCATCGTCGCTAGCTGTCTAGCCTCGAGACAATGCCGTCGGCGACCAAACGGTCAATCGTTTGGGCGTCGTAGCCGAGTTCGGTGAGGAGCTGATCGGTATGTTCACCGTGTTCAGCGATGTCCTCACGGGCACGGTAGTCGGTGCCGCTCAACGTGATCGGGGCACATGGCAATGTGTAGCGCCCGAGTCGTGGGTGTTCTGATTTGTACAGCAGCCCTGCCGCAACAGCGTCATCGTCGACCAGCATCTGTTCGAGTGTGCGGACCGGGCTACTTGGAATGCCAGCTTCTCCGAGTACAGCGAGCACCTCGTCAGTGGTGCGGGAGGCGATGGCAGTGCCGATCTGCTCCTTCACATGGGCCAGTAATGTCGGCCGGTCGTTGCGCTCGCTCCAAGCGCTGCTATCGCGCGGGTCTTCGACGCCGAATAACGTGCAGAGCTTGGAGCCCATGGATCCACTCGCGCCAATCGAAATGGCGCCGTCGGAAGTTGGGTACGTCGTCATGAAGAAGACGCTCGGTGAGGTTCGCTTGATTCTCTCGGTGTGGAGACTTCCGAAGCTTTCACCAGCGTCACGGCGTGATGCGAGTTCTCGTTTCCATTCATCGGTTGATTCGAACAGGCTCGCTGACCGATGTTGGGCGAACAGCCCCGCATGCGCGAGTGAAGTTCCAACCCGTTGGCCGACGCCGGTGATCTCTCGATGCCTGAGCGCAGCCGCAACGCCAAACGCGAGCAAGAGCCCGGCGATGTAGTCGCAGTAGTAGGCCTCGTAGTGGCCAGCTTCGCCGTCGAGATCGGTGTCGGTTGATAGCCGCAAGCCCGTCCACGATTGAGCGATCAGGTCGAGGCTCGGTCGCTGGGCGAGTGGACCGGAATCACCGAACCCATTGATCTCACCGAACACCAGTCTGGGGTTCTCCTTGGTCAACGTCTCGAAGTCGAGCCCGAGCCGGTTGGCCGTCCCCGGACGAAGATTGGTTATCAAGACATCGGCCCTCAGCGCCAGGGAGCGCGCGATCTTAAGGCCCTCGGTCGAGGACAGATCGACTGGTATCGCCCTCTTCCCCCGGGACTTGACGACGTATTGGCGCCCCTCGCCCCAAGCCGAGCCGTCGGCGGTTCGCAGCGGGTCGATCTTCCTGGTGAGGTCGCCCGACACGGGCTCGAGCTTGACGACATCGGCACCGCCATGGGCAAAGAGTTCGCCAGCGACCGGTGCAGCTACGAACTGGCCGATCTCCAGCACCTGAAGGCCTTCGAAGAGCCCTACGAGTTGATCACTGATGGTGTTCATGGGGAGCAACTTCCTGGGTCTTGAAACCAAAAACGAGATAATTGGACAGTACCGGACGGCACCCAAGTGCGAAAAAAATCACAGCTCTGCAGTGATGATTTAGAACCAACGTCCGAATCGTCGACGAAGTCGGAAAGATCGGTAGTTGGCCGCTGGGGTTCAAACTCTTGGTGACCACCGGCATGGTCATAGGAGTCTGTAGTCACTCGCTCGCAGCGCGGCTACTACACACAAAGACGTGGGGTAGAACCGTTCGTGAGGTCCAAGTGAGCAGATTGTGGGGCCTTCCGACGGACCGGCATCTTTCCTACGGCAGTTCGTCAATCTGATCTATGGACGCTGTCTCCCGTTGATTTTGGCGAACATGCTTAGCGGTCCTATCGCCGACTCAAACGGCGATTGAAGCGGTGATGGCTGAACAACAGACCAGAAACGAGCCCTTAGCCCATCCTTCGAACCCGAAGTCAAGGCGATCCTTGACGCTCGGCCCGATAGAGGCACCATTCGGGCCGAATTGTGGGAGGCGGCCCGGAGCAGCCCCTGTTATTGGCACACCAGGTTGTCCTATCCAATGGTGAGTCTCTCCAATTATGTGACCCGCAACGTCGGAACGGTGCCGGGGCCAGAGGACAATCTGCATCTCCGGCTGCGAATTCATCAACCGGCTCGGGAGCACAGCGACACGGCGGTCCCTGGCCTTTCTGGATGCATGGCGGCGGCTACGTCGTAGGTTCACCGGAACAGGACAACCTACGATTCGATCGCTGGGCGCCACGGTTTGGCCTGGTCGGCGCCTGTGCCGAATACCGGCTTGGTCGCGAGCATCGGTACCCGGCTGGGATGGAAGACTGCTAGGCCGGGCTTTCGTGGCTGAAACAAAACGAGGCCGAGCTGGGAGTCGACACCGACCGAATCGGTATCGGCGGACCGAGCGCAGGCGGTGGCATGGCCGCAGCGCTGGCCATGTTGGTTCGAGATCGGGGCGGGTTCGACAGCGACTACCAACTGCTGATCTACGCACTGCTGATCTACCCACTGATTGATGACACTCAGACGTTGGTCACGGCCAATCTGGAGTACTGATATGGAATCCTGAATCGAATGAGTTCGGTTGGAAGTCATACCTCGACGACCTGTTCGGAGGCGAAGAGATTCCGGACTATGCGACGCCGGCCAGGGCCGAGGATCTCGCCAGGCCCGCAAGGACATGAACAACTGGCGCGGCCGTCAACTGGCCAGATTTGGCGGAGACGACCTCTGGTTCAACCCGCCGCTAGCTCAGTTCAGGACGCAGCCGAGATGAGCCACCTGAAAACGGGATCGCTCGCCCGGGTTGGCAACATCTCGGGATGCCACTGGACTGCGACGATCGGTAAGGTCTCGTGTTCGATGCCCTCGACGCTGCCGTCATGTGACGCCGTCATGTGCAGACCGCTGCCGAGTTTGTCGACGGTCTGGTGGTGAAGCGAGTTGACCTGATGCCCTGATTCATAAATCGATGCCAGAACAGAGTCAGGTGCGAAATCGACATCGTGGAGCAGGGTCGATGGGGGCTGACTGAAGCCAGCGTGCACGGGCACATGTTGGTGCAGCGTGCCGCCGCTGGCGATGTTGACAAGTTGTAGCCCACGGCAGATTCCCAGGATGGGGAGCTCTTGTTTGCTGGCTGCTAAAAACAAGGCAAGTTCGAATGCGTCGCGTTCGTGTTCTGCTGGGTCGTCGTCGTCACCGTTGGATGCTCCGTAGTGCGCCGCGTCGATGTCGGCTCCTCCAGACAGCAAGATGCCGTCGAGGCGATCGGCGAAGAGCTCGGGGTCTACGTCGAGCGGCAGGTTGACCGGTAGACCGCCCGCTTCGAATACGCCTCTTGCATAGTCGGCGTAGTACCAGTCGCCGTCGAGGTCTTGCAGGATGTCAGGTGTGCCAATGATCTGGCCGGCCTTTTTGCGGCGGCCCGTCAATCCAATTAATGGACGCTGGTTGGGTAATAACGGGGTCATGCGGAAGGCTCCTCGGTGCGGGTTGAGATGGGGAATGCCACATCGTCAAGAAACCAATCCACGAAAGCGTGGCACTGGATGATGTTACGGGCTTCGTGTTTGGTTATATCGGCCAAAATTTCTTCACGGGTTACGCCGTGTTCGGCCAGGTATCCGTCTTCAGAGGCGCCGAGCCACGCCTTGAGGTGCCTGACGTCTACCTCGGGGTGGAACTGCGTCCCTACCGTTGTACCGAGTCGGAATAGCTGGGTGGCATTTTTGTTTTGGGCTAGCACCTGGGCCTCGCCCGGGGGCGTGAAACGGTCATGGTGCCACTCCTTCCATGGGCCCGGCCCTGCAGGATTTTCGGTGCCGGCTACCGCATCGATGGTGAACCAACCAAGTTCAGTTTGCGGTGCGACCTCGACTGAGCCTCCCAACGCGTCAGCCAGTAGTTGTCCACCGAAACAAACACCAAGCATGGGTATTCCTGCGTCGTGCGCGTCGCTCAGCAGCCGGAGCTCTTCGTGGATCCAGCTATCTATTTCACCTTTGCGGGTAAGTGATCGGACCGAGCCCATCGGCAGGATTAGGTCATACGCATCGAAGTCCGGCCACGGTGTCGCCACGTTGGGTGCGTCGTAGTCATGAGTCACGATGTGAGTATCGACAATGAAGCCTCGCTGGACCAGGCGGATCTCGATCTGTCGGGCTGGCCCGTCAGGTTCATGAGCGATGACCAAGGCACGTTTTGTAGAATGCGCCTCCGCAAGGTTTTCCATGACGAGGTCCCTTTTCGTTAGCTACCGAACTACTTTGCTACTGTCGATGATCGTAGAGGATGTACGGAGTCCTTTTGAGGGTCCGGCACGACAAATTCTCGGAGAGCAAATTATGCGGTTCGACAAGGTGCTAGCGCTGCTTGGCAAGGCGCTCTAACGGTGAGCGAGAAAGACTGAATATGCGCGCTGTACTTGCAACTGCCGCGAATGAACCGCTGACGTTCGTCGATAATTACGCAGAACCCCTAGTTCGCGGAGATGCCGAGCTAATCCAGGTGACTGCCTGTGGCGTCTGCCATTCAGACCTGCATGTGGTCGAAGGGGTCTTTCCCAGCCCGCTGCCGATGGTGCTCGGTCACGAAGTCACTGGCGTGCATGCCGAGCTTGGACCAGTCATGGTCTATGCCCCTTGGGGCTGCCGCTCGTGTGTCCAGTGTGACCGTGGGCTCGAAATGATGTGCGCTGATGCAACCGAAGCTGGTCTCTTTGCTGACGGTGGCTACGCGGATCGCATGCTGGTAAAGCATCGCCGCTATCTGGCACCTCTCGATGGGCTTGACCCAATCTCGTCAGCGCCCTTGGCATGTGGCGGTCTGACTGCGTGGCGAGCGGTACAACACAGCCTTCGGGACTTGCGCGATCGTGGCAGCGATGCTCGGGCCACCGTTATAGGAGCTGGCGGCCTTGGGCAATATGCACTGAGTTACTTGCGGTTGCTCACCGATGCACATGTGATAGCGGTCGACATTTCAGCGGACAAGCTCGACGCCGCTATCGAGATCGGTGCCCATCAGTCAGTGCATGCCGATGACCTGGGCGATGTCGCCCCAGCCGATGTGGTCATCGACTTCATTGGTAATGATCCAACGTTGATCAACGCGGCAAACCATGTTGCTCGCCAGGGGCTGGTCATCGTGGTGGGGCTCGGCTTGGGTCGGATCCCATTCGGCTTCGGTGCAGTGCCTCACGAGGCCCGGTTTATGTCGAGCGTGTGGGGAAGCCGATCTGAACTCGATGATCTATTGGCCTGCGTCCGCCGCGAACCCATGCTGGTCCGCGATGTCGATGTGCTGCCGCTGGCCGCCGCTCAAGATGCACACGACCGGCTCCGGGCCGGGCAGACTCGTGGGCGAATTGTTCTTACAACATCCTGATCTACAAGGGGGAGTGACCCAATGGTTCTGACATTAGAAGAATTCAATGAGATGTGCGAGGTCCACGGCGTGCACACGGTGGAAATCGCCACGCCCGATACCTATGGCCACCTCCGCGGCAAGCGGGTCCCTGTCGATCGCTTCTTTGCAACGACACACAAATCTGCGTGCGGAATGGCAGACGCCATCTTCGTGATGGATATTCAGAACGATCTTCCCGATAACGAATTCATCAATATGGACAGCGGGTTTCTCGACTGCCATCTCTATGCCGACGTCAGTACCGGGCGAATCCTGACCCATCGCCCTGGTTACGCGATGGTCTTCGCGGATGTGTTCGATTCGCATGGCAACCCACACCCGCTTTCACCTCGGGCCATCCTCAAATCGCAGATTAGGACCTGCACTGACATGGGACTTGACCCGGTGGTTGCTACCGAGCTTGAGTTCTATCTGTGTAACCCGGACTGGTCACGGGTGCAGGACCACATCCAATACAGCTCGTTAACCGACGCACTCGAACTCGAAGATGTACTTGCTGCAATGCGTGCCGGTCTGATTGGTGCCGGTATGGACGTCGAGTCGTCGAATGCCGAGTACGGCCCTGGGCAGATCGAAATAAACGTGACCTATAACGATGCGCTCAGAACCGCTGACGACACCGTGCTCTTCCGGTCAATTGTCAAACAGGTCGCCGTGCAATATGGCCTGCGGGCAACCTTCATGCCCAAACCCTGGATGGATCAGGGAGGTTCCGGCATGCATGTGCATACCAGCCTCAAATCGAGCGAGGGCAATGTTTTCGCGAGTTCCGATGGCGCTCCCAATACGACGATGAGCAAATGGCTTGCAGGGATACTCAAGCATGCACCAGCCCTTGGCCTGCTCGGCGCTCCGACGGCGAATGGGCCTCGTCGTATTGACCCGTACACGTTCGCACCGACGCACATCCATTGGGGTCTGGACAACCGAACTGTTCTGGCTCGGTGCATCGCCGAAGCAGGCTCAGCTGCGAACCGGGTCGAGTTTCGGGCCGCTGGCGCTGATGCAAATCCGTACCTCGTTATTGCCGGGCTACTCGCGGCGGGCGCCGACGGCATCACCAATGACTTGGACCCTGGCCCGATGAGCGAGGGAGACATGTACACCAACCCCGGCGATTGTGTGGCCCTAGCGAACACACTCGATGGCGTTATTCAAGCGTTTACCGGAGGCGAACTCAGTACGGGTCTAGGGGAGATGTTCTCGGCCAGCTTTGTGTCAATGGCCGTGGCCGAGGCCATTCAGGCTGCCGAAAACGCTGTTGCGGACGATGTAAATGACTGGGAACGTGACCGCTACATCGAGTTCAGCTGACATGAAAACTGTCGTCGAAGCAGCGCCAAACGTTACTGATTCAAACCTATATCTAAATGGAATTCCGCATCGCCGGTTTGCTGCGCTTCGGGCTCAACCTGGGATTGCATGGCATCCTTACGGCGACGACGACAGCGCAGGTTTTTGGGCAGTGACTCGCCATGGCGATGTCAAGGAAGTGTCGAAGAACGCCGAGATATTCTCGTCGGCGCTTGGCCATACAAATCTCTGGGATCTTGAAGCCGATGCTCTCGAAGCCCGCCGCTCGTTGATCGACACCGACGCCCCGGACCACACGCGGCTACGCAGGCTCATCAGCAGCGTCTTCACACCAAAGAACATCCGGCGATGGGGCGACCTAACCCGTTCGGTCGTGTCCGACGTGCTCGACGACTTCGAGGCCAGTGGTGGAGGCGACTGGGTTGACTTGGTAGCTGCGCCCCTGCCGATCCGAGTGATCCTGGCGATCTTGGGTGTACCGGTTGAAGATGCTGACTATCTGGTCGAACTATCGAACTACCTGGTCGAAGGTACTGGCGGTGAACAATCGCTAGCACCGAGCGCTTTTGGGAATACCACCGAGCTACGACTACTGCCGTTTAACAGTCCCGCCAGCCATGCAATGTTCGAATACGGTGCCCGTTTGGCTGAGCTTCGCCGCAACGATCCCCAAGACGACATGGTCACCATGCTCGTTCAAGCCGAGGCCGATGGCGAGAAGCTCTCGGCCAGCGAGTTTCGTAATCTCTTCCATCTGCTGATCTTTGCGGGCAATGAAACAACACGTACCGCACTCAGCCATGGTGCGGTGGCATTTGCTGATCATCCAGATCAGCTCCGGCGTTTGCGCGATGATCGCTCGCTGCTTGATACCGCGACCGATGAGGTTCTTCGATGGGCGACGCCGATTCTGCATATGCGGCGCACAGCCACCGAAAATACAGAGCTTGCAGGCACCGCTATCTCAGCTGGTCAGAAGGTCGTCATGTGGTACGCGTCGGCGAACCGCGACGAGGCGGTGTTTGATGACCCATTTAGCTTCGATATTGGTCGTGGCGGTGGCAATCAGTTCTCGTTCGGCGGCGGTGGCCCGCACTTCTGTCTCGGCGCCTTTCTTGCCCGGCTTGAGATCTCTGCGCTGTTCGACGAGATGGCATGTCGAGGCTTGGGCCTGCAACAACGGGGTGATATCGCCCGTTGCCCGTCGAACTTTGTGCACGGTATTCTGTCGGTCAACATGGAACCGGTGCGCTGACATGAACGGACCTAATCCGAGTCAAGACGAACAGAACGAGAGCGCCAAGGACAGCAAACGAGTCGTGCTGGTCGTCGACGCCGATAGGTGTATTGGCAGTGGCATGTGCGAGATGCTCGAAGAATCAATCTTCTTAATCGATGAGGACACCAACATCGCTGGCGTACTGGGTGATGGATCGTTGGCGGCCGATCGGGCTACGGCAGTTATCGACCGTTGCCCAGCGAGCGCTATTGCCGTTATATGAATAACAGCGCAGCGGACAGGATCCCGTTCAATCGAGCTTCAGTCGACTTGCACGACGCGGAGACGTTTTCGGCGGGTATTCCCCATGACGCATTCGCTCAGATGCGCGCTGCCAAAGGCCTGAGCTGGACCGACGCTGCTCCTGGCGATCAGAGTGGCTTCTGGTCCGTAACCCGTCACGAAGAACTGGTCACGGTTTCACGGGACACCAGCACGTTCTCGTCGGCTGTGGGTCATATCCAAATCTATGACATCGATGAGGATGCACTCGACGCTCGGGCCTCAATGATCGATCTTGATCCGCCGATTCATACGCGACTGCGGCGGTTGGTCAGCTCAGCATTTACTCCTCGGCATGTGCAGCAGTACGAGGTAGCTATTCGTCAACGGGTACGGACCTGCGTCGATGCGTTTGAGTCTGCTGGCGGTGGGGACTGGGTCGAGATGGTTGCTGCTCCTATCCCAATCGGCGTTATCTGTGACCTCATGGGTGTTCCTGAGCGGGACCATCAGCTTATGGTCGAGCTCTCAGATCATCTTGTTGCGGGGACTGGCAATGAACCCCTTGACCCCGGCGCCTATGGGAACACCACCGAGCTACGGTTGCTGCCATTCAACAGTCCGGCTGCGTTCGGTATGAGCGAGTACGCGCTGCGCCTTGGCGATGAGCGGCGAGCGAATCCTGCCGACGACCTAATTACCAAGTTGATCCAGGCTGACGTCGATGGTGAACAGTTGAGCGATGAAGAGTTTGCCAACTTCTTTCGGCTGATGATTTTTGCTGGCAACGAGACGACTCGCTCCTCGATGGCTCATTTGGCCTTGCACCTGGTCGAGTTTGCTGACCAATTTGATCGAGCGCGGCAGGACCCGCTGCTGCTTCCATCGCTGACTGATGAGGTCATTCGGTACTCGTCACCGATTCTCTATTTCCGACGCACGGTTACGGCAGACACCGTGTTGGGTGGCACCGAGCTGCATAAAGGCGACAAGATCGTCATGTGGTACGCCGCTGCTAATTTCGATGAAGCACAATTTCCCGATGCACAAGCGTTTCTTGCTGACCGGCCACAGGTACCCGCCCACGTCGCATTCGGCGGGGGAGGGGCACACTTCTGTCTGGGTGCCTCGCTAGCACGCTTAGAGGTGGCGGTCCTGATCGAAGAACTTGTAAAGCGAAATATGTCGCTGGAGATTGGCGACCCACTGTTCGTCCCGTCAAACTTTGTTAACGGGATCGAACGCCTCCCCGTAACAGTCATTACCTGAACCAAGAGAACTGGACATCACAGAACAATGAGCTGGCATCTAAACGACGACCAACTGAAGCTCCAAGCCCAGGCTCGAGAACTTGCCCAGCAGGTAATTGCGCCTCGAGCCGCCGAGGTAGACGAAGCCCAGGAGTATCCATGGGCCAATGTCGAGGCGTTACGTGACGCCGGGTTCACCGGCATGACCGTGCCCGCTGAATTCGGGGGCCCTGGTCGGTCATTTCTGGATGCTGTACTGGTCGTCGAAGAGATGGCCAAGGTATGTGGCGTGACGGGTCGTATCGCTGTTGAATGCAATATGGGCGCCATCTCGGCGGTTATGGCGTACGGCACACACGAGCAGAAGAAGCTGGCGGCCGACCTGGTGCTGGCAGGAGACAAGCCGGCCATCTGTATTACCGAGCCGGGTGCCGGCAGCTCGGCATCGATGATGACGACGCGCGCCGACCGCCGCGGTGACGAATACGTCATCAATGGCACCAAGCATTGGATCACCGGCGGCACGGTGTCACGCATGCATCTGATCTTCGCGCGGGTCTTCGACGAGCAAGGGAATGAAGAAGGTATCGGTGGCTTCCTGGCGATCCGCGACGAGACTCCAGGCCTGACTTTCGGTCGCCGAGAGCCAACCATGGGCCTGCGTGCTATTCCCGAGATGGAAGTCATCTTCGAAGACATGGTTGTGGGACCAGAGATGGTGGTGATGCCGCCGTCGGGGTTCAAGCGTGGTTTCGGTGATTTGATGAACGCGTACAACGCCCAACGGGTTGGCGCTGGCACCGTGGGTCTGGGTATTGCCCAGGGTGCTTATGAGTTGGCGCTCGACTTTGTGAAACAGCGCGAGCAATTTGATCGCCCAATCGCCGAGTTCCAGGGTGTGCAATGGAGCCTGGCTGATATGTCCGTCAAACTCGAGGCAGCCCGCAGCCTGACATGGCGGGCCGCCGAGTCACACGGTCCAAATAATTCCCCGTTCCCAGATCCTGCAATGGCAGCCCAGGCCAAGATTTTTACCGCTGAAGCGGCCATCGAAGTCGTCAGTGAGGCGCTGCAACTGCACGGCGCCGCTGGCTACAGCCGCCGCAACCCGCTCGAGCGCATGTACCGGGATGTGCGCATGTTTACCATCGGTGGCGGTACTGCAGGCATCCTGCGAACGGTCGTCGCCAGTCGTATTCTGGACATGCGCCTGCCGCAAAGCCGTGGCGGCTACCTGCCCCGGGATTAGACGATAGAACTACGGAGAAAAGGCGAGAGACCAGAAAAAGCGAAAGAGCCGCCGCCCCCAAGGGGACAGCGGCTCTTTCAACGAACTGGCTTAATCAGATCGGGCGAACGTTCTGAGCCTCTTCGCCCTTACGGCCGGGTGCAACGTCGAATTCGACGGCTTGACCCTCGTCGAGGGATGCGAAGCCCTCGCCGGCGATATTGGAGTAGTGGACAAAAACGTCGTCGCCACCCTCGCGTGAGATGAAGCCGAAGCCCTTCTCGTTGTTAAAAAATTTCACTGTGCCTTGCATGTTATTACCTTCGTTTCGCTCCGATCCCTTTGATCGTCCGCTCCGTCACGTTACGACGGTTCTGCACGGAAAGCTCTTTTGCACGTCTGTGACCTGCGGCGGCCTTACCACAGAGCGGATCCGGATCAGTGCGCCCAGAGCAAAGGTTGGGCTTTTCGGAGGGTTGTGGTGGCAGCGCACAATCCACTCAGATGGCTACCTGTTGACGCAAAACTTCATTCGGCCTCTGGTACTGCGATAGCTCGCATTCTTTGCGCGGTGTTGCGCCGTTCGCTCTCTTTCTCCGTTCCCTCTCTTTCTCCAGGCGCAGCGATTCCGCCGCTGCGTGTGGTGATCACCATCATGATGTTCGCCATGGAATGCAGCTAGAACGTCCGATGGTTCACGACGCATCCTGCCTCGCCGGTCACGACCTTGTCGAGACGCTGCGCGGGCGGATGCCCCTTCGGCCTAGACACCAAGTGCTCCGTCGCGAACAAGTCGGTCGTTTAGGACTGGCTGAGATTCCCCGCATATCTGCTGAGGCAGTTTGCGAGGGCCCTAAAGGTCGAACCAAATATGTGCTTGACCGGTGCCAGCGACAGCTTCGTAGTTGCCGAACTGTGTGCCGGTAACGGTGCAGTCTCGACCGCCAAGGGCTCCGATCATGGTCAGATAGTGCCCGAAATAGCCTTCCGGTGCGTGGTGGCGAAACTCTGGTAGAAAGTCCAAGATGCCGGCATGATCGCCGTCGAGCATCTTGGTGATGACGTTACGGTCCGCTGCGGCGGCCTCGGGTGAGTGCAGGTGAAGATCTGGGTTGGACGCTTCATGATCTCGGAACTCGCGAAGTGGCCAGAACTTATGGCTCAGTCCGCCACTAGCCAGAATGACGACTCGGCGATCGGTCTGAGCGATGGCATGGGCAAGCAATTGCCCAAAGAGCATGAAGTCATGTTCGTCGGCCGTCTGGCAGACCCCAGCCGAAACCCACTTCTCAGCTCCTTGCAAGAATGGCAGCAAATTGATGGTGGGGTAGTGGACTGGCAAATATGGATCGTCGATCGCAGTGATCCACGTGTTGTCGATGTCGTTTGCGGCCGACTCCCAGGCCTCGGCAAGTTCAGGGTCGCCCGGGAAATCGTATGGCATCTGTGCCATCCCACGCGGGAGTTCCTCTGAGGTGTAGAGGCCCTGACGGCGGCTGTGGCTGGCAACGATGTGCTCGATTGTGGTGAACCAGTGTGTGTCTATAACCACAATGGTGTCGACTTGCAGAGGAGCAAGTTTTTCTTCGCGCAGCTGATGCAACCCTGCGTAGAGGCTCGTGTCCTCGCCGTCGTTTAGTTGGCGCCGGATCTCTTCGGGAAGAACCAATGGAGGGACATGCGATACAAATGCAGCGCCGACTATTTCACCCATGCTGTCCACCCATTCTCTTTGTCCATGGCTGGACTCCTTACGCGACTTTGACGGGCAGGCGCTTGATACCTGCGATGAAGTTTGATCGAAGCCGGGCGACATCCCCGGCAGGTTCCAAGCGGTCAACCCTTTTCATCAGTTCTTGGAATACCAGGCGGATCTCCATGCGTGCCAGCCATGCGCCGAGACACAGGTGCGGACCGTTCCGGCCAAAGGCCATATGGTCGTTTCCTTCTCGGGCAAGGTCATAGCGGTACGGGTGTTCGAATGCCTCAGGGTCATGGTTGGCGGCATTGAACCAAATGGCGACCTTGTCGCCAGCCCTGATCTGTTGGCCGCGCATCTCGATATCGCGTGTGGCGGTGCGTCGGAAGTGCATGGTCACCGAGCTGGTCCGCAGGACTTCCTCTACCGCTGTGGTGGTGAGATCTGGCTTAGCTTTCCAGGCGTCCCAAAGCTGGGGATGGTTCATGAGCGTCCACATTGCATGGGTCAGTGTGTAGCGAGTGGTGTCGTTACCGGCAGCCACGAGCAGGGTGAAGAAGTTGTTGAACTCCAGATCAGTAAGTGGTTCGCCGTCGATGGTCGGTGCCAAGAGCTGGGAGATCACGTCGCCCCGAGGGCATGACCGTCGATTTTCGGCTTGCTCTTGTGCGTACTGGAAGATCTGGATTGATGCTGGGCTGCGAAACGGCACCATGCGGAACTGATCCGTGTCGGTTAGATCCACAGGAAAATCTGTGAAGTCAGGATCGGTGTTGCCAAGTAAAGCATCTCCCCAAGCGACGAGCTTGTGGCCGTCGTCGTCGCTGGTGCCCAACAACTTGCCCAGCATGCGCATAGGGAGCTGTTCGGCAATGGCGTGCACAAAATCGAACTCGTCTTGCTCCAGCGCTGCTTCGATGACTTCGACAGCGAGCTCGCGGATTTGCTCCTCATAGGACTCGACCGACCGGCGCGTGAAACCCTTGCTGACCAAACGACGGTAGCGAGTGTGCTCAGGAGGGTCGAGCTCCATCATGGTGAGCCGGGCTTGGGTCTCTTCTTCGTCCATTTCCTCCAGGCGGATGCCTTTAGATGAGGTAAAGCTGGCGACGTCTCGGCTTACCGCTAGCGCATCGTCGTAACGCAAGATCGACCAGAAACCCGAGCCTTCCGTCTCCTCAGTCCAAAAGACAGGGCTTTCAGCTCTTAATCTGTCAAAGGTCGCGTGCGGAACGCCATGGGTATACGCGTCATGGCTGGTTATATCGGCATCGTCAGGCCCCAGGTCTGGGAGGTAGTTATCGACGTAGGAATGGGTTGCAAAAGACCTTGTCATGAACTGGTAGCGCCTGCCATTGGGTTGGGTTTGGCGGCGACTGTGGTTCCCCCGCCCATCGAGTTGCCAACCTGGCGATAGAAGCCACCAAGCACCTCAACGTCGCCAAAGCGGCTCAGTTCTTCGGTCGGGTTGTCAAAGATGTCTAGTTCGACGACACCGGAGTACACCGGTCCTAGTTCGACATCGAAGCCCCGCATTGTCACCAGTTCGTCGAGTGACTCTCGGCCATCCATCTCGATGGCAGGCATCTGGCGGCTGTGAAGCATGGGGTGGCCGTTGACGAATCCAGCCGACTCGGCTGTGCCGGTGATAGTGAACCGGGCGTCGGCAACGCGGCGACCCCAGGTACTGAGCGTGGCGCCGAAACGGCCGCCAGGTTCAAGCCGAGGGCCAGCTTTGCCGATCGTGATTGGGCGGGTCATCCAGATTTCTGACATCTTCTTTGGATACCCTTGGATGTGGCCCCGAGCCATAGCGAAATCCTTGTCTACCCAAATGTAGGCGGCGCGGCTGTAGATCTGGCCCTGGTACTGACACCGAACGACGACGAAGACTTCTTTGTATTGCGAGCGGGCTGGATCTAAGAGTTCATCGAAGTTATCGCTACAGCTCTGCCAATCGGCCCAGATGATCGCGACGGCGCCCGGATCGTCGTCGGCCAGGGTCAGGCCGTCGGGCAGCAGTTCAGCAATTCGGGCGGGATCGGCCCGAAACTCGATCGTGAGCATTTCTCCGCTGTAGTGCCATGGAGGCGAGGGCAAAATCGTACCTGCGCCTGTCGGTGTCCGCGGGTACATCAAACCTTGAAGCTCAGCCATAGCTACCACCATAATCGTTCGGTACCTAACGATTCAAGGCTCTACGGTTCGAGCAGTGCGGTATCAGTCCTCGGCCGGAGACGAGCTGGTGATCACGATACGAAGCAGACGCGACAGTTCTTTACGCTCAGCGGTCGAGAGTCCCGACACCAGGCCTGTCTCAAGCTGATTGAACAGGGGGAACAATTCGTCGATTATGTCGACACCGGCGTCGGTGGCGCTCACGAGAACACGACGGCGATCCGCGTCGGAGCGGGTCCGCTTCACGAGATCGCGCTTCTCCAACGTCGTGAGCATGCCTGTGAGCGTGCCCTTGGCCAGATCGCAGTCCGTCGCCAGGCTGGCGGTTTCCATCTCGCCCCAGACCCATAAGACCCACAAGATCGTGAACCCGCCCCAGCTCAACCCGAAGTCCTTCAGTAGTCCTCGCTCGGCCTGGCGGCGCACCGAAGCGGCAGCGCGGTAGATGTTGGAGATTGCTCGGTTGGCTTCGAAGTCGATCGGCCGGTCACCAAGGCGCGCTTGAACGTCGCGCTCGGCATCGAGCATCTTCTCGACGGGGTTGTTTAGAGCTTCGTTGTCTAGCTGTTCTGGTTCTTGCATAAGAAGTCGTTAGGTACCAAACTACCCTCCAGTGCTGATTGCCGACGAATGGCCGGTCGAGACGAGTGCAGAGGAACGAACGAATGGCTGAAGAGCGACACGTGCTAATGGATGGCTACCCAACGCTGGTTCGCGTTGAGGCCTCAGACCTGGTCGCCGCCGACGGTCGTCGGGTCGCGGCAGATGAAGCTGTTCATCTTCCGCCGAGCAGACCATCGAAGATCATTTGTGTGCACTTGAACTACTCGAGTCGGGTCGATGAGTTCATGACTAAGCTGCCTGCAGCGCCGACGTACTTCCAGAAGCCAGTCAGTGCTCTGAGCGGTCATGGCGCCAATGTGGTGCGGCCAGTTGGCTGCGAATGGCTGAACTATGAGGGTGAGATAGCGATCATCATCGGCAAGACCTGCCGCAATATCGCTCCGGCCGATGCCAGCGACTACATCGCTGGTTACAGCGTTTCGAATGACTATGGCCTCCATGACTTCCGAGATACCGACGCCGGGTCGATGTTGCGCGTCAAGGGCAGTGACACGTTGTGTCCTGTCGGCCCTGGCCTAGTGACCGGCTGGGATTTCCGCGGCAAACAGATTCGTACGATCGTCAACGGCGAAGTCAAACAAGATGGGAACACCGACGAGATGCAATGGGACATGCATTATCTGGTGGCCGACGTTGCTCGGACGATCACACTGGTGCCTGGAGACATACTGCTCTCGGGTACGCCCGCGAACTCTCGGACTGTCTATCCGGGCGATGTGGTCGAAGTCGAGGTCGAGGGTCTGGGGACTTTGCGGAACACCATCGTTAGTGGCCCAACCCCGATCCGAACCGACGTTGGCGCTCAGCCAAGTGATTCTGAAGAAGTTCGCTCCACAGCCAAAGGTGGTGATTGGGAGTTCCGGGGTATCCGGTCGCCCATGGGTCCGGGAGCTAAACATTACGAGAGCACCGTTGATGACGAGTAACGGTCGCAGAGTTGAGGTCGGAGGCGTCGATATACCGGTAGACCACCTGATTGGTGGCCGGTGGGTTGGCAGCGAAACCACGTTCGCTACGACTTCGCCCTTGGATTGGGATGCTGGCCCGCTGGCGCAGATTGCCCGAGGCGACGCGTCCACAGCAAAAGCCGCCGCTGTTGCGGCGGCCGCGGGTTTTGATGCTTGGTCTCGTTTTAGCGTGACAGAGCGCGCCGAAGTCCTGCATTGCCTCGCAGACCTGATCGAGACCCGCAATGAAGAGATAGCGATGGTCGAGTCGCTCGACATGGGGTTTTTGTACGAGTCGATGAAGCTTCGCCTTGTGGCTCGTGGTGCAGCGAACTTCCGTATCTATGCCGACTTAATCGTGGGACACCAGGAACGCGCATGGGATGCGAAAAATCAACAGCACATCGTCCAGCGCATGCCTGCCGGTCCTGCTGTGGTAATCACGCCGTGGAATGCCCCGTTCATGCTCAGCACCTGGAAGCTTGCACCAGCGCTAGCAGCAGGTAACAGCATCATCCATAAACCAGCGGAGTGGTCGCCGTTGAGTGCTGCGTTGCTCGCAGAATTGACCCTGGAAGCAGGATTCCCACCGGGCGCATACAACCTGGTGCAAGGATTAGGCGAAGAAGTGGGCGCAGCACTCGTCGCCGACGACCGTATTCGCCGCATCACCTTTACTGGATCTCCTGAGACTGCTCGCCGTATCGGCAAGGCCGCAGCCGAGAACCTCGTCCCCTTCACCGCTGAACTCGGCGGCAAGGGACCACTGATAGTGTTCGCGGACAGTGACTTGGACGTGGCAGCCCACCGCGCTGCATGGCAGTTTGATGACTCGGGACAGGTTTGTTTGGCAGGAACCAGGCTGCTTGTTGAAGAGTCGATTCGTGAAGAGTTCCTCATTAAGTTCCATGAGCATGTCGATGCGCTGATTCTCGGTGATAGCCGAGAGGCCTCCACCGACGTTGCGCCCATGGTGCATCCGGAACACAGAGCCGCCGTGGATGGCTTCATCGAACGTGCTCGAGCGAATGGCGACACGATCGTGCGAGGTGGCCAGCCAAGCGCTGATTCGCTGCATTATGAACCGACGTTGATCGAACCAGCATCAAATAATAGCGAGGTCGTTCAGAGCGAAATATTCGGCCCAGTGCTGACCTTTCAAACGTTCGCCGACGAGGCCGAAGCGGTCGACTTGGCCAACAGCACGCGCTATGGATTGTCAGCCCTGGTGTTCACTACATCGGCTGAACGAGCCGAGCGAGTCGGGCGTGCCTTGCGTTGCGGCCTTGTTTGGGTGAACACTTTCCTGGTACGAGATCTCACGGCACCATTTGGTGGCATCGGAATTAGCGGCATTGGTCGCGAGGGTGGCGACCATGCAATCGAGTTCCATAGCGATCTCAAGACTCTGATGATCCTCAACAATTCCGTCTCATAAGACTCATACATCCTGTTCGCTAGGAGGCCAACAATGAAGCCGAAGCTGTTACACCCATACGCCAAGCCAGCAAAAGATAAGGAGAAGTTCCGAGAACTTGTCCGTGGCGAAGGGGTCCGACTGTGGGACACCGAGGGAAACGAATACATCGACGGCATGGGCAGCCTTTGGTTGTGCCAGGTCGGTCATGGCCGGAGAGAGATAGCGGATGCGGTCCATGAGCAACTCAGCACCCTCGCATACAACGTTTTCGACCCATGGTCGCACAAGGCCCCAGAACAACTCGCTGAACGTATTAGCGATCTGTCGCCTCTCGAAGGATCTCGGGTGTTCATGTGCTGCTCAGGCTCTGAAGCGGTCGACACGGCCTTCAAGCTGACGCGTCAGGTAGCCCAACTCAAAGGTGAGCCCGACCGCCAAATCGTGCTGACCCGCACTCGGGGCTATCACGGCATCGCCGGAGCAGGAACGTCATTACAAGGAATCGCAGCGAACCGTGAGGGCTGGGGCGACCTGCTGCCTCACATCATCGAGATCGACCCTGACGATATCGAATCGGCCGCTCGTGTCTTCGCTGAACACGGTGACCGCATCGCCGGTGTTATCAGTGAGCCGGTGCAGGGTGCGGGTGGTGTGTGGCCACCAACCGAAGATTACATGCGTCGGCTACGCGAGCTCTGCGACAAGGCGGGTGCTCTACTGGTGTTCGATGAGGTGATCTGTGGCTTCGGGCGAACCGGTGAGTGGTTCGCCGCGCAGACCTATGGCGTGAAGCCCGACTTGATGACCTTCGCCAAGGGTGTGACCAGCGGCTATCAGCCTCTGGGTGGGGTGATCGTGAGCCGTGAAATCTGCGATCTCCTCGAGTCCGACCCAGACTTCTACTTTCGACACGGTTTCACCTACAGCGGTCATCCGGCAGCGGCTGTGGCCGGCATGGTGAACCTCGACATCATCGAGCGCGAAGGGCTGATTCAGCGGGCTCAAGACATCGGCGAGAAGTTCTCCAGCGGCCTAGCAGCGATGGTAGCGGACGGCACCTTGTCGGGGTACCGCGGGGTTGGTGCACTGTGGTCCGCACAACTACCAGAGGGCACGACACCTGAGCACACCATTGCCTGTCGTGATGCTGCGCTCGATAAGGGCGTGATCTTTCGACCCATCGGTGACAGCCTGGCATTCTGCCCACCACTGATCATTGATGACACTGATCTGGATCGTTGCCTTGACGTGCTGGCCGATGTATTGACCTAGTTCCGTGTCTGGCAGCAGTGTCGGTATCGCTATGGTTGCTCGTCATAAGGAGGCGCCCTACATATGACGGATCAACCGGATCAACGCAGCAAGCTACATGAAACCCTTGCGCTGTACCCAACGCGAATTGTGGCCTGTAGCGGCGGTATCGACAGCTTGGTATTGGCCACGTTGGCCCATCGAGCAGCACCAGAACAGACCGTTGTTGCCCACACAGTGACTCCCGCTGTACCCGGACCCGGCACCGCACGTGTCGTGGCTTTTGGCGAGCGTGAAGGCTGGAATCTTGAACTCGTTAGGTCTAATGAGTTCGACGATGAGCGGTATCTGGCCAACCCAGCTGATCGCTGTTATTACTGCAAGTCGAACCTCTACGCCGCTATTGCCATGCTCCAAGAAACGCGGCTTGTCGGGGCCGACGCCGTGATTCTGAGCGGCGCCAACACGGATGATCTCGGCGAATACCGCCCTGGCCTTGTCGCTGCGGCTGAACAAGCCGTGCACCATCCGTACATCGAGTCAGGCTGGGCGAAGAATGATGTGCGAGCAGCCGCCCGTGTTCTCGGTCTTGCCGAGGCTGATCTACCAGCGTCACCGTGCCTAGCGAGTCGCCTCTACACCGGCACACGGGTCACTGCTGCTCGGCTCCAAGCCGTCGAGGTAGGTGAAGCACTGGTGACGCAGCTGACAGGCATCGGTGTCGTGCGCTGCCGTATCCGGGATGAGGCCGTCCACATCGAAGTCATGGCCGACGATCGACACCTGATCGACAATCGCGTCGTCGCTGCTGTTCACATAGCGATGACATCCATCGAACCTGGGCTCGAGTCAGTGGTTCTGGACGAGGATGATTACCGTGCTGGCCGCTCATTCCTCAGGGTCTCCTGAGTACAGATATGCACGAACACGATGATCAGAGGATGGAACGGATCGGCATGCCTGAAGCCGTCTTGTGTTCGGCTAAGACGCAGACTCAGTTACGCGTAATCGCCGAGGAGTTGGCTGCACGGTCTGAGCCGATTTTGTTCACTCGCTTGAGCCAAGAGCGGTTTGACGCTCTCCCTGATGCTGCTCGTTTGAGTATGGATTATGACTCTGTCAGCGAAACAGCGACGCTGCACGGGTGCTTGGTACCCCGACGCGGCAAGGTCGCAGTCGTGGCGGCAGGGACCTCGGACCAGCAGGTAGCGACCGAGGCAGCGCGCACGCTTGAATTCAGTGGAGTGGAAACAAACACAATCGTCGACGTAGGAGTGGCGGGGATCTGGCGCCTCGAAGCTCGCTTAGATGAGATCAGAGCTGCTGACATCGTCATTGCTGTCGCTGGTATGGACGCAGCGATCGTTTCGGTACTCGGCGGCCTGATCGGCGCTCCGATCATTGCGGTACCGACTTCGGTTGGTTATGGCGTGGCTGCTGGCGGCACGACCGCTTTGAACAGTGCTCTTGCCAGCTGTGCGCAGGGCGTGGCGGTAATGAATATTGACAACGGCTTCGGTGCGGCCTGCGCTGCAATCCGGATGCTGAGCCTGTTGGGGCCGAAGCTATGACCATCGCCTGGTTCGATGGTGGAGCAGGTGCCAGTGGCGACATGATCCTGGGAGCGCTGGCCAGCGCCGGGGTGCCACTGCCGGTCTTACAGTCAAGCCTGGATCCATTCGAGCTAGGCATCAAACTTCGAGTTGACCCCGTGCATCGAGGTGGTCTTGGTGCAACCAAGATGCACGTCAGCGTTCCTGAGACCCGCACGCTGCGTCACCTTCCGGAAATAATTGAACTGTTTCAGCTACTCGACGAACCGATCAGGACGACAGCCACGGCGGTATTCGAACGCCTGGCGCAGGCCGAAGCAGCTGTTCACCACATGCCCGTCGACGCGGTGCACTTTCATGAGGTTGGCGCATTGGACTCCATCGCCGATGTCGTGGCCTCCTGCGCTGGAGTGCACCACCTTGGGCTCGACGCTGTGCACTGCTCGACACTGAGCCTCGGTACCGGCCAGACCCGAGGCGCCCATGGCCCCATCCCCGTGCCGGTACCAGCTGTACTTGAGTTGATGAAGGGCGTAACCGCGGTGCAAGCGGGGCCTGCGCTCTACGAGAGCACGACCCCCACAGGCGCTGCGCTGCTTGTTGAACTCGTCGATACATGGGGACCCATGCCACCGATGACGATTGACAGGGTGGGTATGGGGGCCGGAACCAAAGACTCTGACGATGTCGCCAACGTGCTGCGACTGCTCGTTGGCCACGCCGCAGCTGGTTGATCGGCTCCGATGGGCTACTGGCTCATGTGGTAGCCGCCGTTGGGGGAGATCACCTGGCCAGTCATGAACTGGGCCTCGTCGGAAGCAAGATACACGCCAGCCCACGCAATGTCGTCGGGCACACCGAACCGCCGCATCGGCGTCGCTGCTTCGATTAGTGACCGGGTTGCGGCTACGGGTGCCGTCATAGGCGTGTCGATAAATCCAGGGGCGATGGCGTTCACCCGTATTCCTCGAGCTACCACTTCACGGGCGACAGCGCGGGTGAAGCCGAGAATGCCGGCCTTGGCCGCGCAGTAGTGAGGCGAGCCAGCACCCCCTGCTGTACCCATGATGGAGCCCATCGAAATAATCGAACCCGACATCTGTGGGGCCATAACCTTCAGCGCCTCCCGGGTGCAATAGAAGGTGCCATCTAAATGAACGGCCAGCATGCGTCGCCAACGGTCATCGGGCATGTACATCGTCACGTCAATAAACGTTTCGACTGGATCTCCAGCTTTCATCTCAGCGATTTGCTGAAACGTTTTTTGTGCGCGTTCGGCTCGTTCCTCGGCGGGTGCGTCCACCCCAATGCCAGCATTGTTGACCAAAATGTCGAGCCGCTCGAAGCGTTCGGCGACGGCCTTAAACCCTGCTTGTACCGCAGCGGAGTCCGACACGTCGAAGCCAACTCCCATGGAGTCGCCGCCCAACTCGGCGGCCATTGCCTCTGCGTCAGACGCTCGTAGGTCGTTCACGATGACGGTGGCACCCTCTTCGGTGAACCGGCGACCCATCTGGGCGCCTAACCCAGACGCTCCACCCGTGATAAGCGCAACTTTTCCTTCTAACCGGCCCATTTACATTCTCCATTGTGTTGCCTGTCGTGGTTGCTGACCTTAATTCAGATCGTCCGGTTTCCCCGCTACACCAGCGCCCGGGCCGAATCGAGTGAGGACACTCTGACGGGCCTACCAGCGGTATTGGTAGTGAGCGACTCCGCTGAAGCTGAACGGACCCGACCGGCGAACGCGACGCTGATGGTCTGACTCGTCACCAGTGGAGTTCAACGCTGGTTTTCGTTATCGAATACACAGGTCGAGCGGGCATCGAAGACCAAGCACATGACACCGACGTGCTACGCCCGATCTTCGGCCAGACGGGCGCTCGTGGAGTCCTTACCGCACGACAGTGCCGTCGGTGAGGGGTATCTCCCTAAAACGGCCTCAGATAGACCGTGTGGCCGCACGCCGGGTTGGCTCCACCTTCATCAGCACTGGTCAGTTTGCGGGTGCCCCGATCCTGTTCCCGCTGGACCTTGCCAGCGTTGAGACAGCCGGGCCCGAAAGGCATTCGTGAACCAACGCCGCTGCCAACGAGGCAGCTGCGCGTATCGAAAACGCTGAGAGCCAAGCCGTGGCACTGGCCAAAAGTGGCTTGAGTCCCGAGTGGTGAAGGAGCGGGCGATTTAAGCGCTCGATAGCTCACAGCAAGGTGCTGTTCAGACTGCTACAGCGTCACTAAGCGATCGTGAAGAATGCTGTTGCAGGCTCTCAAGTGAAGCGACCCACGTTGGTCTGACTCTGATGGCAAACCGCGAGGCGTTGCTGATCTCGCTCGAGAAAAGTCCGGCTCGCCGTAGCGAATCGGGCGTGTGGCTTACCCTCATGCTTATAGACCTGGACGGCCCCACTCACATGAATAGCTGCTCGGGTCATCGGGTGAGTGATGCTGTCCTCGGCACGCTCAGAAAGCGACTTCAAGCGACGGTAGCGCTCCGTATCAGTTTCTATCGGTGCTCCTTGTTCCTGTTGCACGCGTGGCTAAATGATAGTGATGCAGATCTTGGCGTTCTCGTGGTCCATGGTCGGGTGCAACGAACTTCTCCTCTCGACGGACCCCGCTGTAGGGGTGCTAATCGTGTCGATAGGCAATGCTGGCCTTCTCGCGGTCTGCTCGCCGCGACTACGCTGCGCGAGGTACGACGCATCAGGAGAAACATCGTGGATCAGCTCGGAATGCTCAAGGTTGCGGTTGATGAGTTGCGGCAAGTGGTGGTAGGGCTGGACGACTCCGAGATGGAGGTGGTCTCCAACTGTGAACCGTGGACAATTCGACAACTGGCCAGCCACGCAGCCAATGCGCAGTTGTTGTGGGTGGGAATTGTGACTGGTGTTGAAATCGTTTCCGTCGAGACGGTGATGGGAGCGGTGCCCTACTCAGGAGATCTTTCCTCGATCGTGAGCGATGCTGGCGAGCAGGCCGTTGCTGCGTGGAGCGCCGATGGCGTCCTTGAAGGGGTACAGACGACGCCATTTGGAGACTTGGTTGGCTCAGCGGCCATCCCGTTCCCGATCATAGATGCGTTAAGCCATGCCTGGGACATAGGGGTGACGCTTGGCCGCTCGGTCGAGTTTGCACCTGAAATTATCTCAGGAATGGCCGCGGTAGTAGCCAGCGCTTGCACGGACGGCAGCCGAGGAATGGGTCTCTTTGGTATACCGACCGAACCTCCGGCTAACGCGACGGAAACCGAACGTCTGATGGCGGCGACAGGGCGTATGGTGCCCCGCTGACGCACGGTCCTTCACGACGATGGCTGAGTCGATCGAGACTGGCCAGGCGACCGCTCTGAAAAGGCCGTAAGCACGTGGCGACGCCGGGACGCCGGATTGGAACGGCCGTTCGTAACCTGAAGAAACTCGGAAGTGCCAGCTTCTTCAGGTCGGTGTGAGTCCTGAACGTTTATTTCTGTGTAAACAGCGTCGGCGCAAGGTGGGACCTTGTGCGCGTGCCGGCTTAGGCTGCGCTGCCAAGTGTTTCTACGGAGTCAACCAAAGAAGCTTTGGTTGAGCGGAACTGGCCTCGGCGTAAGCCGATCTAGTAGCTGCTTGGCGTGAAGGTCATGAGGGTCTTTTTCAGGGGTACGCGGACCACAACGCCGTCGGGCTTTGCATCCACCATTGCACCATCGATACCGGCGATATCCCATTGCCGGGGTTCGACGCCGACGATCCGGAACGTGGTGTAGACCTTTGGATCCTCGTATAGCGGTGCAAGGCCGAGGTACAGCGAGCTTCCGATCCACTCAGCGCGATCAAATGCCATTGTGGGGAAGTCGACGCCGACAATCTGCGGACACGGTTCTAGGGGGGCAGCAGACAGAGCTTCCCACCGCCCAGGGCCAGCCGCTTCGGCGGCTGCCAGGAACGCGTTGAACTGACCGCGGGGGTACCGTTCGTTCAGTCCCATACCCCAGGTGAACTCACCAGTGTTGTGATCCCACGTGGGTTCGTAGGATGCCTCGATCGCGGTGACTAAGTGAGCTGCAATGTCATCGAGTTCCCATTCACGTGCCAGTACAAGGGACGATCCGTACGCCCTAGACGGGCGCAAGGGCAGTGATAGCTCTTCGTCCATCCCAATCGATGCTGCAGCGGCCAGAAACAGTCGGCGGGCGTCCTCGGGTACCTGGGGCGCGGCGTAATACGACGTCGTGGACGCCAGCGACACCGGCATGCGGTGGTGCACGTCCAACACTGGATCGTAATACAGCGTTGTCGAGGTTGGCGCTGCATCATTGTCGAGATCGAGATAGTTCTGCCGGGCGTATTCCCACCACGGAGCGAATGCCTGTTCGTGGAAGTCAGTGCCGTGTCGGTTGTCGTGAAGCCTCAGACCGAGGCCAGCTCCAGCCAGTCAAAATGGCCAGATTTTCGTGTTCTCTCAATGGCAACCGATGGGTGCTGCAAGCCATTGGTCCTTGAGGTTTTCCGCGATCTGTGAATGTGTCCAAGTGAAGGTGTTACTGCCGTCGCGGATCATCTCGAACGGTTCATTCCAACGATCGTTGTTGTCGATCATCGACCGGATACCTAGCAGCACGAGGAAGAAGCCCTGGTAGAACAACATGCCGTCGGCCAACACGGGGTCCATCTGTTTGCCGTATGGCTCTATGCCGTTGGCGGTCCAGCCGGGCACGTCGTATTCGCCCCACAACTCCTTAGGGATGAACATGCGATAGGCGTCGGGATAGTTTGCCTGATCTGGATCATGGCCAAACTGGGTCAACCAGTCAGCAGCAGACCACCAACTCGTATGTCGCTCGATGAGCTGATCAAGAATTGCAACGTAGGGTTCGGTCCAGGCAGGTGTGCGGTGCGCCATGAGGCCCATCGCATAGGACGAGTCGACAAGGTCGAAGCGATGCCAGCTCGCCATAGGCGGATCGGAACGGTCGTCCCAATGGGGATGAGGCGAACCGGAGCGGTCCCAGTTGTCTGGCGTATGAGCTTTGCGGTGCAGATACCGCAACCAGCCCAGGGAGCGTTCAGAGATCGACACGTCAGAACGCTAGCCGGTGGCGGCTGGACGGGTTGTTACTTAAGGGAGAGGAGTGCTGAGGCCAGTCGTTCGTAGTCTGACAGCAGGTTGTACTGCTGGCCCGAGATTCGCAGCAGCCGGTCCGAATCCGTTGGCCACGGTGAAATGGGGACTTCGACCGCCCACTCGGTATGGAGCCATTCGACGAGGTGGGAGGCGCTTCTGCCAGGGGCTACGTGTTCCGGGATCTGTAACGAGGCGATGGAGCCAATCATGTTGTCGGGCGCAGGTAGCTTGATTCGGAGGGCATGCGCGATCAACGAGCGACCTTCGAGGACGAGTTCATGGTTTGATGCACGGAGACTGGACCAGCCGCCGGGGCGATGTTCGTCCATTATCTGCAGCGCTGTGCCGACACAAAGCCGAGCTGTGGGGTCGTCGGTGCCAGTCCAGTCGAACTGGGCGTGGAACGTGGACTCGCTGCCAGGCCAGCCATCGTTGTAACCATGACTCACGACAGCGGCTCGGGTGACAGGTCGGTGATAGTCATCCACCCAGACAAACCCAGCGCCTTTTGGCGAACAGATCCATTTGTGACAGTTAGCCGTGTAAAACGACGCACCGATAGCGCGAATGTCGACCTCGACCATGCCGGGCGCATGTGCTCCATCGATCAGCACGGTGACGTCAGGCTCAAGATCAGCGGCGATCTCTTTGATAGGCAATACCAGCCCTGTCGCCGATGTGACATGGTCCAGCACCACAAGAGCGGTCTCTGGCGTGACGGCGTCAAGGACAGCGCTCGCGGCTTGCGAGGGACTCGCAAGTGGAAACGGAATGTCGGCAACGACGAGGGTGCCGCCCACTCGCTGTGCAGTCTCGGCCGCAGCATTGCGGCATGCATTGTAGGTGTGGTTCGTAATGATGATCTCGCAGCCACGCCGAAGTCGTGGTTCAAGTGACCGCAGTACCGAGTTGACCCCATAGGTGGCGTTCGGGACGAACACCAGCCCGGCGGGATCGGCGTTAATGAATGACGCGAGCGCGGCTCGAGAGCCTTCGAGCAGCGGTTGATAGCGGCGCTGAAAGAAGTCCACTGGGTTCGCCTCGAGTTGGGCCCGCAGTTCGCTTTGGTGCTGCAGTACCTCCACAGGGGTGGCGCCAAAGGAGGCGTGATTTAGATGTGTCGTGTCGGGGTCAAGTTGCCAAGTAGCCATACGCGATCAGCTGGCTCAGGAAGCCAGGCATAACCTTTCCCATTCGGTCAGCAGTTCCATGATTTCTAAAGAATCGCTGAGTCGAGGCGAGGGACGAGCCGCCTCGGTCTCGCCAGCTGCGACATGTGCTTCGACCATCTTGATTTGGTGATAAAAAGCATCGTGCCGGTCGTGCACCACGATGGGTTCGGGACGAGCGTCGTGGGGCTGCCAGATGATGGTGTTGTCGCCGGCGACCGGAAGCCATGGATTCGTACCGAATCGCAAAACGCCCTTGTCGCCAGCCACCGAGAACTCGCTGGTATTGCCGTAGTTGTCGCTCGCCTGGACCGTGGCGAGGACCTGGTTATCAAATCTGACGGCCAGGGCGGCGTCGCAAATAGTCCCGTCAGTGGCGTTGGCGATGCCGGCCCCCGATACTGATCGATTAGCGAAGGCATCGGGTCCACGTTGTGTCTGCACGACCAGATGGATGAGCGACACGGGATAACACCCCAGGTTGTAGATGGTGCCGCGCCCAGCAGGGTTCACCAGGTGGGCTATGTCTGCCCCGTAACGAGCAGAGATGGACCGCAGTGTGCCGAGGCGGCCATCGGAGAGCAACTCGACAAAGCGCCTGTGTACCGGGTGCGCTAGGTACATCAGACCTTCAACGAAGAAGGTGCCGTTGGCGCGGATGGCCTGAACAAGCGAATGCGCATCGTCCATTGTTGTCGTGAGTGATTTTTCTGAAAGTACGGCCTTACCAGCCTGTGCCGCGGCGATAGCGAAAGGATGATGTTGATCGTTGGGGAGACCGATGTAGACCGCATCGATGTTTGGGTCCGATAGTGCATTCTCGTAGGAACTGCTGCGAGTAATGCAGTGACGCTTCTGAAACTCAGCGACCTTGGAGCGATTTCTGCCAGCGATCAGGTCGACTTGTGAGCCGTCGCTCGCAGTGATCGCATCGACCACCGTGTTGGAGATGAATCCTGTCCCAAGAATTGCCCAGTGCAGCATCGTCGGATCCTAGTATCCGGCCCTGCGAACGGCGGGCGTCCAATCTGATTAGGCGAGGTAACAGCCGTTTGTTTACTTGGTGTCTTCAGACCGGTGGATCATGCGGTGCGCTCGCTGTAGTTCTATTGGCCCGCCGCCAGCGGTGAATGTATGGCGACGTAGGTAATGTGCGTCTCGACGTTCGACGACCGTAATGTGTGTATGCCTAGATGCGAACCAAGCATTTCGGGTGGCTCCAGCCGTGCGGGCCATAGCTGGGACTGATCAGGTGTTGGTCGGCGGTGACTTAGGTGGCCAACGACCGGGGACACTTCCTGAACTGATCAGCTGAGCGACAAGGGGTTCCAACAAAGCGATCACGCGGTTGGTGGCACCGCCGAGCAGCAGCCTCGGTTCTGCGGCTAGCCGGTCCGTATCTGACTCGATGTTGGCGCGAAGCTGGCGACCCGTCTCGGTGAATCCACCTGATTCCGTCAGAAGGCCGCGTTGGACCAGCCGGGCTTGCGCCGCGTCCCATTCGCCTAGTGACCAGCCGCGAATGCTCTCGATTATTGATTGTTCTCCGACACCCTTTGCAGCGAGCAAGACATGACACTCGACGCCGTCAATGCCGGCGCTGGCCAACGCAATGTTGTGCCCGTCGCCGCGATGTTCACGCCACAGGGTGGCGGCGAACCAGAGTCGTAATAACGGGGTCTCAGGGATGGAAAGTTCTCGGTGGGCGGCGAACAATGGTCGAGCGCCAGCATCACAGGCCAGAATGGGCGCAAGTGCCAGGTCGCATGCTTCGAGCAATAGGTCCGCGTCGACATGACCAAGAGCACGATGCAGCGCCTGGTCGATGCACCGATCTCGAAGCTTCAAGACCTGATCCACGTTGGTTGTATTCCACGCCGATGGCACAGCCGCCAGCACATGAGCTGGCGCGAAGTTATAGAACGTGGACTGGACTACCGAGGCTGGCACACGTCCCATCGGCGCTGAGCGATATGCCATGTAGGCGCGCCAGTACTCGGGAAGCCCGACGTCCGAGAATGCCTTCATCTCGGGGGCGTAATAGCTGATGTTGTGGAACGTGCCGAACAGCTTGGCGATTGTGCGGGCAGTCATCGGTCGGCGGGTCGATACATTTTGATTGGCCTGTCGGCCTTGATCCAGTCGCCTTGTCGTGCCCATGGTGTGCCGGCGTACGCACCGCCATCGACAACCTGGGCGTGTCCAGTGACGAAACTGGACTCTTCGCTGGCCAAAAAGACAGCTGCATTGGCGATGTCGACAGGATCGCCGATACGGCCTAGGACCTGCGTTTTACCAAGCCCTCGCTTGAGTTTGTCGAGTTGTTCGTCGGTCGTTTTTGGGTGTCCGGCTGCCAGTGGGGTGGCGATGATACCTGGGCAAATACAGTTGCAACGGATGTTGTCCTGGCCGACCTCGAGCGCTACGGATTTGGTCAAGTGGATGACGGCTGACTTGGCCACGCTGTAGAGGTGCGGCGAGTAGCCTGCCTGCAGACCGGCCACAGATGCAGTGTTGATGATGGCGCCTCCGCCTGCAGCGCGCATGGCGGGGATCGCGTGTTTGATGCCCAAGAAGACACCCTTGACGAGTACGTCGAACGTGAGGTCGAAATCATCAACAGTCGTTGTCTCGATCGAACCCAGCGCGCCGCCAAAGCCTGCGTTGTTGAAGATGATGTCGAGCTTTCCCCACGTGGCCACGGCCTCGGCTACAGCAGCCTCTACATGCTGTTCTTGTGAAACATCCACATGGAGAAAGACAGCAGCATCTCCGAGCTCGTCAGCAATGGCTTGGCCCTTGTCATCCTGCATATCGGCGATAAGGACGCGGGCTCCCTCTTCGACGAAACGACGGGCACTCTCCGCTCCGATCCCACTTCCAGCGCCGGTGATTATGGCTACTTTGTCTTTCAAACGCATAGGCCATCATGGTCTGTTCCACAAATTCTGCCAAGCTGAACCGGTGCGCCGCAGTACGGTCTGCTCGCTGTAGCTTGCTGAGGTGAAACGGCCAGAGGATCAGCAGGGTCGATGACCGCCCCATCAACAGAGCAAGAACGCGGCGGCGTACCAGCCACCGTCACAGCCGTCACACTTATGGGTATCGGGAGCGTTGTCGCCAAGGCATCCGACATTGCTGGACCAGTCCTGGCCTTTCATCGTGCATGGCTGGCCGCTGTGCTTTATGTTGGTTTATTCTTGGCCTTAGGCGGGCGCATAGCTAGGCCAGCACTTCGGGCCGCAGCACCCGGCGGCATCTTCTTCGGAGTGCAACTAGCGTTCTTCTTCTCCGCGATCCAACTCACGACGGTCGCGAACGCCACCATGTTGCTTGCGCTACAGCCAGTGGCCATCTTGCTCTTTTTCTCCAAGCAATTCGGCGAAGTCGTCACCGGTCGCGAGATCGCTCTGTCTGGCGTGGCATTGGGCGGGGTCGGGCTTGTGGTCTTCGGTTCCACTGATTCCCCTTCGTGGAGTCTTCGTGGTGACCTTCTTGCGCTTGGCGCACTTGCGTGTTGGACGCTGTATTTCGTGAACTCGAAGAAGGCCCGACGATCAACAGGTGCAGTCGAGTACCAGGGACTCTCGCTGATATTCAGCTCGCTGATCATGTTGCCCGTCGCGGCGCTGTTCTCGGGAACGCTTGATCCGGGCCCAGGGACATGGTGGTGGGTACTCGCGATGGTGGCGACACCTGGCACTGGTCACCTTCTGCTGAACTGGGCGCATGCCCGCGTGCCTCTGACCATGGTCTCGTTGCTGACTCTATTCAGCCCTGTCGTGTCTGTTGGCGTTGCAGCAATGGTGCTCGATGGCGAGAGTGTAAACGCCCTCCAGGTCATTGGCATGGCCGTGGTGCTGGGTGCCCTGGCGCTACTAGTTCGGCGCAAAGCGAGCTAGTCCTTGAGCTCTACAGCCCATTGGTCCTGTCGCAATACCTGATCGGTAACGAGCTGATCGATGTCGGTGAGTGACATATCGAGCCACCCGCTAAGCACGTCGTAGTTGTGCTCACCCTGAAGCGCAATAGCGCCAGGGTCACGGGTATCGCTCGCCGACATCTTGTACGGCGATCGAACGATTGGACGGGTACCGCCGTCGCGATTGTCGATGGTCGCGATCGTGTCGCGGTGCTTCAGCGTCGGGGAATCGAGTACCTCGCCCAAGTTGCGCAGATTCCCCCATGCCAGGTTCGCTTCGTCTAGCGCTGCGCACAAGGCTTCTCGGTCAGCAAAGCTTTTGAGCCAGTCGGCAATAAGGCCATTACGGTCGGTCTTTTTCTCGGCGCCGGAGCGTTCTTTGGAGCCAGGATCAACTAAACCGTGGATCTTGCTGAGCTGGTGCCAGAACCATTTGGTTTCGCCCGCTAGCAATAGTGGTCCGCCCGCAGCTTCGAATAGCTGAGCGCCCCGAGGCTCGTGGCCCGCATCGTCGAGGATCGCTTGCGATCCGTCACTGGAGAACGTCATAACATCCATCATGGCTATGTCCACATGTTGACCTATGCCCGTTTGGTCTCGGACCCGTAACGCCGCCAGTAAGCCAATGACGCCGTGCATACCGCTGAGCACGTCAGCGGCGCTGAAGCTGATGTCGTGAGCGGCGGCGACTCCCTTGCTGACATCGATTGCACCTGCCTCACCGTGCAAGATGGCGGCATAGGCCGCGCGCCCGGACTCAGGGCCGTCCTGGCCAAATCCGCTGATCGAGGCCATCACGAGGTCAGGCTTGTGCTGCCGCAAGGAGTCGTAGTCGAGCCCGTATTTGGCCATAACCCCGGGCCGGAAGTTCTCGACGACGATGTCAGAATGTTTGACCAACTCGCGGACGAGTGCAGGGCCACCGTCTTTGCGCAGGTCGATACTGATGTTCTGTTTACCGACATTTTGTTGGACGTAGTACGTGCTCAAACCGGCAGCCTTACGGCCCCAGAGTCGTGTGACGTCGCCCTCGGGCGGTTCGACCTTGACCACGTCAGCGCCAAGGTCACTCAGGATGCGGCCGCACACCGGCCCGGCGAACACGCGTGATAGATCGAGAACCTTGATGCCTGCGAGTGGCTGCGGTGCTTGCCCCATCTGGTCGACTCTAGACGGGTTGTCGCTGTTGCTGTCATCTCGCGAGTGCGATTAAACCGACCTGATGCGCGAGACTATTTTTATGGCAAAGGGCAAGACCAATAAGAAAGACCTATCGGCGAGTTTCCAGATGAACGCTGATATCTCCGACTACGGCACGCAGGACCGGCCGCCGCAGCAATTTTACGATGACATCAAGACCAAGTACGCAGAGCAGCGAGACGTCCGCCTGGACTACCGACCGCCGGGCACCGAGATGTACCGCGCTCTTGATGGTGAGTTCGCGGACTACGAAAAGGATCCGTACGCCGAAGACGTCATCGATCGTGAGCCCATTTGCGACGAAGTCGAAGTGTTGTTCATTGGTGGCGGCTTCTCGGCGCTGCTGACCTCGGCGCGGCTACGTCAACGAGGTGTCGAGAGCATCCGGATCGTGGAACGTGGGGCCGACGTTGGCGGCACCTGGTACTGGAACCGGTATCCCGGCGTGGCCTGTGATGTCGTGAGCTACGACTACCTGCCGCTACTCGACGAGATGGACTACGTGCCGACTCGCCACTATGCAGGTGGCGCCGAGATCCTTGCCCATTGCCAGGCGATCGCTAGAAAGTATGACCTGTACGATCTGGCGGTCTTCCAGACAACCGTGACTACGACGATTTGGGACGAGACGGACCAGGTCTGGGAAGTGACCACCGATCGAGGCGACACCATGCGTGCTCGGTTTGTCATCTGCGCCAACGGGACGCTAGCCAAGCCCCGTCTCGCCCTCATCGAGGGCATGGAGACCTTCGAGGGCACGTCGTTTCATACGTCTCGCTGGGACTATGACTTCACCGGCCCGGATCTTGAGAAACTCGCCGATCTGCGAGTTGGCATTATTGGCACCGGCGCGAGCGCCGTGCAGATCGTGCCCAATCTTGGAACCACCGCCAAGTCACTGCACGTCTTTCAGCGAACCCCGTCCTCGATCGATATTCGCGACGACTGGGAAACCGACCCGGCGTGGGCCGACAAGCTCGAATCAGGTTGGCAGGGAAAGCGTCGACAGAAGATCATTGACAAGTTCCGCTACCAGGCGGACAAGCGTAAGGACCTAAAGGGCATCACCCAGGATGAGAAGGTCCGTCGTCAAGAGAACGCCAATATCGATGCCATGATGCGGATCCATACACGCATCGACGAGACCGTCGACGATGCAGCGACTGCCGAAGCCCTGAAGCCCTGGTACATGCTCATGTGTAAGCGGCCGTGCTTCCACAACGACTATTTGCCGACGTTCAATCGCCCCAACGTCGAACTGGTCGACACCAAGGGTAAGGGCATCACCCAGATCGGCCCCAAGGGACCCATCTTCGACGGTGTCGAGTACGAAGTCGACGTGTTGATTTACGCGACCGGATTCGAAGTCCAACAGACCGGTATTTACAACCGGATCGTGGGCGAAGGAGACATCGAGCTAAACGAGAAGTACACCGATGGCATCCGCACGCTCGTTGGCATTCACACGCAGGGGTATCCGAACATGTTCATCATGGGTGGTTACCAAGCGTCGTTCCAGTTCAACCTGACCGACTTGTTGCAGGTCCAGGGCGATCACATCGCCAACGTGATCGACTACGTGCGAAATAACGACTATGACACGGTCGATGTCAGCCGGGCCGCTGAAGAGTGGTGGGTGCAAGAAGTCATCTCACACCGCGGTAAGACCAATCGCAACGCCGAATGTACGCCGGGTTATTACAACTTCGAAGGCCAAGATAATCGACGCCAAGACGGCAACTACAATGGCGGCTTCCACGCGTACATCGACCACATCCATGCCATCGAAGGTGACATGGACAGCTCGTTCGTGTTCACCGCGGGCTAGCTAGCTGTTCGACGATGCCGAGCGAATCAGGTCGACCGACAGTTCCAGGTGGGCGATCTGTTCTGCTGCGGTCTTGCCCTGGGCTCCGAGTCGTAGGCAGTTGATGCCAGCGGCCTCTGCTGCACGAACTCGTTCACGGACCATGTCTTCAGTACCGATCATGTATGCCGCTAGCACGAGTTCCTCGGGCACAGCAGCAGCGGCGGCTGCTTTGTCACCTTCGACCCATAGGCGCTGGACTTCGGCGCACACGTCCTCGAACCCGGCGCGGGAGTACGCCGCGTTATAGAAATTCGTCTTGGCAGAGCCCATGCCACCAAGCGTGAAAGCCATGCCAGGGCGGTACTTCGCTATCAGGCTGTCGACGTCTTCAGATACGGCAATTTGTGCGTTGGTTTGGATGTCGATGTCTTTGATTGTGCGGCCGGCCTTGGCCGCTCCTGCCCGGATTGGGTCGAGTAGCACATCGCCGTGCTCTGGTATGAACGAGGTGCCTAACCAGCCATCGGCAAGTTCACCCGTCAGTTCGAGCGACTTTGGGCCGAGCGTGGCGAGATAGATGGGCATATCTGGCTTGGGCGGAATTGATGACTTCAAGGCTTTGCCCTCACCGCCAGGGCGGGGCAGTAGATAGTGTTTACCTTCGTAGACCATTCGCTCGCCGTTGATGCCGAGACGAACGATGTCGATGTACTCACGTAGTCGGCCAAGCGGGTGAGCAAACGCCTCGCCGTGTAGCCCTTCGACAACCTGAGGTCCGCTGACGCCCAGCCCTAGGTTGAAACGATCGCCACTGATCTGGCCGAGCGAGAGTGCAGTCATAGCAGCCATCGCAGGCGTGCGTGCCGAGATCTGCATGATGCCTGATCCCAATCGGATGTTTTCTGTCACCGCCGCCAGATATCCCAACGACGACACGGCTTCCATGCCCCACGCTTCGGCCGACCACGCAGCATCAACACCAAGACGATCCGCCGCCTTTACGTACTCAACAACATCGGACCAATTGGACCCGTCGTAGTAGGCACTGCCGATGGAGACCGATATTCGCATGCCACAATCATGCAACAGATCGGCTGCCTAACCGAGTTGGAGCTGATCAACAATGTCGCCTGCAGGATTCCGCCCCATTTCTCCAGGTGTCACAGTCCGGCTGCAACGGGGTCTGTTAGCCATGCGACGAAGGTGCCCTCCTGGCAGCGCCAACTGCCGAAGGGCCTAAGATGCTCGCCCTGCCCGGCGAGTGTGCCGACGGGCTGGTCTTCTCGGCATTCTCGACCCAGGCTTATCTCGAGTGGGCCATGACCATCCTGAATAAAAACGGTCCGTACCCGACCGTGCTCTATCTCCACACGAGTGACCATGAAGATTCAGACGTCGATGCAAGAGCAGCCTGCTACATCGTCTTGGGCCAGCTCCAGGCGGGTTACGTGTGGGCATCGATGCGTCGGAGTGGGTTTTGTGAGGTCGTGGAACCGCTGCTTGGAGCCTCCGCCGACATGATTCGGCCACACCTAACCAATGACTTCGTTTCTGCGTTCGCGGTGTTGGGCACTCCCGAGGAGCGTCGGCAGGAACTGCAGGCGTTCGAGAGCCCCAGTGTCGATGAGATTGCTCTGGTCCCGACGATGGACAATGACCCAGCGCGTTTGGGGGGGGAGGCCAACACGTCCCAGAGTGGCGTCCTCAGGGCGACCGGCTAACGCAACTTGTAACGCTGGATCTTGCCGGTCGCTGTTTTGGGGAGTTCGTCAACGACCTTATAACGCTTGGGCCGCTTGTAACCAGCCAGACGATCGCGACACCAGGCGGTTAATGCAACAGGATCGGCCACGGCGTTGGGCGCCGAGATTACATGGGCGATCGGTCGAGTCACACCATCAGCGTCTTTCTCGCCGACTACGGCCGCTTCGAGTACGGCAGTGTGCTCGATGAGGACGCCTTCGACTTCGGCTGGTGATACCCATTCTCCGCCCACCCGCAGCATGTCGTCGGCCCGACCGAGGTACATATAAAAGCCCTCGGCGGTGCGAACGTACAGGTCGCCAGTAACCGTCCACTCGCCCTGGAACGTTGCCCTGCTCAAATCGCTGCGAGACCAATATCCCGTCGCAGACGATGCACCCTTGACGAGCAAGATGCCTGGCTCGTCGTCGTCAACTTCAGAGCCGTGCTCGTCAATGATCCGAAGCTCATAGCCAGGCACCGCCGTACCACTCGTCCCAGGCAAGCAGTGCTCGGTGGTGTTGGACACGAAGATGTGCAACATTTCGGTGGAACCAATGCCATCCAAGATGGTTACGCCAAAGCGCTCCTTGAAGCGGGTGAAGGTCTCAGCCGGCAGAGCCTCGGCAGCAGAGACGGCGAGACGCACCGACTCGAATGCGTCATCTTTCAGCTCAGAGTTCGTCAATGCGGCATAGAAGGTGGGGATGCAGAAGAACAACGTCGGTTTCTCGGTGGCGACGATGTCGGCGACCAACGCTGGCGTTGGTGGCCTGGTGGGCTCCAAAATGCTGGTGGCTCCTACAGCTAAGGGGAATGTCAAGGAGTTACCCAACCCATAAGCATGGAACATCGGTCCGACTGAAAAGAACCGGTCTTGCGCGTGGACAGCCAGCACGTTCTGGGCATACGTCTCGACCGTGTCGACAATGTCACCGTGGGTATGCATGGCCAGCTTCGGCATGCCCGTTGTACCTGACGTGCACAACCAGAAGCCGGGGGAGTCACGCCACGTTGTATATGGCCGAGCGTTGCTGGTTTCTTCGCAGAACTGATTCCATGTTGGACCCGACGCGAGCGACTCGGCGCCGGTCGATACCACATGGCTAACCTCGTTGGCCCCGTCCAGGATCTCCGCGACAGAACCGGCTCGCTCGTGAGACACGACAACAACCCGAGCGCGAGAGTCGGAGACGATTCGCCCCAAGTCGCGGCCCGGAAGGAGAGGGTTGGTGAGAACAGGGAGAGCACCAATACGCAGCGCCCCTAGAAAGGTCGCCACAAATTCAGGCGTATCGAGCATGACCATGGCCACGCGTTCTTCCGGTCGCACACCAAGATTGCGAAGGCCCGTGCTGACCCGCTGTGTCAGGTTGAACAGCTGGGTGTAGGTGGTTGAAAGCCCACCACAACGCAGCGCTATGCGAGCGCCATTCCCCTCGTCGATATGGCGGTCGAGCAGCCAAACACCTGCATTGAAATCATCGTGCACTTTGCCCCCTAGCGACCACCTGACCCTAGTACCCCAAGGTGGCTGCGCTCGAGCAGATGTGTTTCACTAGGTCCATGAACGTGAGCGATCCTGTGTTCGACATGATTGGCATCGGCCCTGCCAGCTTGCGAACAGCAACGTGGGGAACGGCCACACCTGACATCGTCTTGCTTCATGACGGGCTGGGTTCGATACGCCAATGGCGGAGCGTGCCGTCGATGGTCGCAGAGCAGACCGGCCGAACTGTGCTGGCCTATGAACGCAGCGGCCACGGCGAGTCGTTGCCGCATCCGACGGGACCGTGGCCGCCGGACTGGCTACATCGTGAGGCGTCAGTTCTGGCCGACGTGCTCAATGCCGTGGGCGCTGCTGCGCCGGTGATTGTTGGCCATTCGGACGGAGGAAGCGCCGCACTGCTCTACTCGGCAGATGCGTCCAGCCGTGCGCGGGCGGTGCTTGCGTTGGCGGCCCATAGCTGGGTCGAGGACATCTGCTTCAGTTCGATCGTTGACATGCGTGCCAACCGCGCCAGAATCGAGGCCGGTCTGGCGCGTTACCACCAGGCTCCGGAAGCACTGTTTGAGGCATGGAGCGGTGTCTGGGTGTCCGGCGCATTTCAGGACTGGGACATCCGACCAGCCCTCGCTGAGATCGACGTGCCGGTGCTCATTGCTCAGGGTGCAAATGATGCCTATGCAAGTGAAGACCATGCCCATTTGACGGCGGCTGCGATCGGTAGAAACGCTGCATCGATCATCGTGCCAGAACTGGGCCACATCATGCACCACGATGACGCAGACGCCGTTGTTGGGCTCATCATCGACTTCGTGGACCAGCATTCGTAGTGACGTTGTCAGACATGGCGCTAGCGACATATGTCGTACCCATCCGTTAGGGTCAATTTTGGATGGAGACGACGGCTGATGCGACGCGCGACCCGGCCGACGTGCCGTGCACCTTCATCAGCGATGCGGTAGATCTCCCATTGTTAGAGGTCGCGTTGCGCTCGGCGGTCCGCGTCGCCATCGATACCGAGACGCCGATCGATGGCCCAATGGCACAGCAGCTTCGGGTCGCGTCGGTTGCAACTCGCGACGCGTCCGGAGTCGAGCGGGCGTTCGTCATCGACGCCCGAGACGTCGATCCAACACTCTTGGCACCGATTCTGCGAGGGGTCACGGCCGACGCGTGGAACGCCAACTTTGATGCACGGGTGATGGACCGAGCTGTGTGGCAGTCGATGGACACCACCCATGATCTCACATGGTGGGACGCCCAGCTCGCCGATGCGTTGCTCTTCCAAGGCCGAAGCGGCTTCAGTTGGTATCACGGTCTGGCATGGGCCACCGAGCACTATTTGGGCCTCAAGGCCGAGGGCAAAGGAACGGTGCAGCTCTCCTACACCGCAACCGATGACCTGACCAACGAACAAGTCAGGTACTCAGCCGCCGATGCGGTCGAGACACTGTGGGTTGGCGACGCCATTCGTGGGCAGATCTCTGCTGCAGGCCTCGAAACTATCTGCGACATCGAGAATGGGGCGCGACCGTTTCTCGATCAGATGGAACGTACCGGCCTGCCGTTCGACTGGCCTGGATGGGAAAAAGAACTCGATCAGATCGCAGGGCAGCACCGAAGAGCTCTGGGGACCCTTGCCGACCTGACCGGCGGTGGGCAGGGCACGCTGTTTGACGAGGTGATCGAACCTACGTGGAACCCGGCTTCAGATGTGCAGGTGCGTCAGGCGCTGAACGAGTGGGCCGAACCCCAGGTCCGTGCCTGGACAAAGAACCGTTACAGCCGAGCACGCCTGCTCATGGAGGGTGACTCGGTCTCGGCGGGCGTGTTACGCGAGATTGGTGGCGACCTGTGTGAGACGTTGCTCGACTTTCGGAACTGCGCCAAGATTCTGACGACCTACGGCCAATCGATCCGTGAACATATTGACGCCGACGGACGTATGCGACCGCAGTATCTCCAAGTAGTCGGCACGAACACTGGGCGGCTCGCGAGCCGAAATCCGAATGCGCAGAACTTCACGCCGCGGATGAAGCCCTACTTCCGGCCACAGTCCACCGACCGTGTCTTCGTGCACGCTGATTTGAGCCAAGCCGAGCTCCGTTTCCTTGCGCAGGTGAGCAATGACGCGCCGTTGCGGGCTGCCTTTGCCCGGGGCGAAGACGTGCATGTCAGCACTGCTGCGTCGATGTTCCGGTTCGACGCCGTCGAAGTGGCCGCAACTGACCCTGCTCGTTTCAAGGAGCTACGCCAGATAGCTAAAGCACTCAACTTTGGCATCGCCTATGGCACCGGCGCAGCAGCGTTGGCCCGCTCGCTGACGGGCAATGGCACCCCGACGACGATTGACGAAGGGCGAGAATTACTTGCGAAGTACCGCGAGACCTATCCCGGGACCGCCGCATGGGCCGACGAACGCATTGCCGAGGTAGAGCATATTCGTAACAGCGTGCCTGGGGCGATCGATTGGGTTTTGACCCTTCGACTCTCACGGAACTTCAGCGAGATCAACAGCGTCCGCCGTGAGTTTCGCCGGTCGCGCAAGAGGTGGCCTTCGCCCGAAGAAATTGCGTCGATTCTGCATGCAACGACGGGTGGCCCCACGAATGAGCAGATCGACATGGTCCAGTGGATACTGGGCTACTCGGCACCTGTCGCCCTGGGACTCGACGGCCAGCCGTTTACCTTTTCTAGCTATACCGTCGCTGGTCGCCGTCAACAGTTCAACCTGCATGTCGATCGACTCTTCCTGGCCGCTGCGGTCGATGCGGTTGGCGGTGTTTCAAAACCGTTGCTAATGGTCCGCTCTCAGTTCGCCGAAGAGCATCAGCTTGTGCTCCATCGTCGAGGCGAGCCCATGAACGACAAGGAGCTGGAACGTCAGTTCGAAGAACGAGTGTTGCGGCGTAAGTATCTCGAAGCCGTTGCTGCAACCTGTGGCGACGATGTTGCCCATGCGTTTCTAATTCGGGCGGCGAAAGAGCGAGTCTCGGCGATGGTCAACGCCTGGCGTAACGCACCGATCCAGGGCGGTGTGGCCGATATCATGCTCGCCTCCTACGCCGACCTGCATCAGCGTCTGGCGTTGTTCCCGACAGCGCGACCAGTCCAGACCGTGCACGACTCGGTTGTCGTCGAGTGCGATCGCAGCGACGCCGCCGACGTGATGGCCGCTGTCTGCGCGAGTCTGGAGCAGGCGAGCCTGCAGTTCTGCCCCGATGTCACACCGAAGGCCGACATCGACATTCGTACGACGCTGGCCGATGCCGACGTGGTTCAGAGGCATGGCGCCGAGGCCGTGGAAACTATGCCTAGCGCCGCTGCTGGTGCAGCACCTGACGAGGGCATCGTGCTTGCCCCCGTCGATGACGAGACACCAGCCCCAGAGATCACCGAAGAGCCAATGCAGCTCGAACTGGGCATCGCCCAGTGATCGCGAGATCGAAAGATTGCCGTATCCACGTGGTGTCTGTCCCAACCGGGCCCCGCAGCGCCAGTAAGGTCACCCGCGATGCCGGAGAACGAATTCGCTCAGCCCATAGGTGAACCAGTTGAGGTGCACAGGCCGGACGCGCCGCCCCGAACGGTGATGACCGGCACGTTCTGCGAGCTGCACCCCCTTGACGCATCGGCCCACGGTGCACAGCTATTCGATTCCTTTTGCGACGTGGACGATGATGGCGACTGGACGTACCTGCCGTACGGCCCGTTCTTGTCGCTTGACCACTTCATGCCGTGGCTCGAGACGGTCCAAGACCAGCCGGACCCCATCTTCTTCACAGTCATCGACCGGGCCAGTGGCGGCTGCACCGGCCTGGCCAGCTATCTACGAATCGATGCTTATGCCGCTTCGGTCGAGGTCGGCCACATCCACTTCTCAAGGCGTATTCAGGGAACACCCACGACGACAGAAACGATGTATTTAATGATGCGTACTGCCTTCGACGCTGGGTATCGCCGCTACGAGTGGAAGTGCGACGATCTGAACGCTCCGTCCTGGTCGGCTGCGTTGCGGCTCGGCTTCTCGTACGAGGGCACGTTCAAACAGGCAACCCACTACAAGGGACGCAATCGTGATACGGCATGGTTCGGCATCGTCGATCGTGACTGGCCACCGCTGCGAACCGAGTTCGAACGTTGGCTCGAAACCACAAATTTTGACGCTAGTGGCGCCCAGCTCACACGCTTAGTCAACCGCTGAGTGCCAACCGTCAACAGCCAATCGAGTAAACCGTTAGTAGTTATCAAACCTGGCCCGGAGACTCTCATGCAGCCCATCAAGTTCGGCGCCTTTCTGGCACCCCACCATCCAATCGGCGAAAATCCGATTCTGCAGTATCGGCGCGACCTCGATTTGGTCGAGCAGCTCGATCAACTGGGGTTTGACGAGTTCTGGTGCGGCGAGCATCACTCCACGGGCTGGGAGATCATCCCATCACCCGAGATGTTCCTGGCCGCTGCGGGGGAGCGAACCCACCGAATCAACTTGGGCACCGGCGTCGTGTCCTTGCCCTATCACAACCCGTATCACGTGGCTCAGCGCATCGTGCAGCTCGATCACATGACCAACGGGCGCGCCATTCTGGGCACCGGTCCAGGTGCGTTGGCGTCAGATGCGCACATGTTGGGCATCGACCCCATGGTGCTGCGTGACCGCCAAGACGAGGGGATTGGGGTGCTTCGTCGGTTGCTCGCTGGCGAACGGCTGACATATGAGTGTGACTGGTTCAACCTGTACGACGCCAAGTTGCAGCTCTTGCCGCTACGAGGGGAGATTCCTCAGGCTGTTGCTTCGATGGTCAGCCCTTCAGGCATGACACTTGCTGGCAAGTACGGCATGGGCATCCTCTCGATCGGCTCGATGTCTACTGCAGGCCTTGCCGCCTTGCCGCTGCAGTGGAGCTTCGCCGAAGAGTCTGCGGCCAAGCATGGCCACACCATGGACCGCGCCAATTGGCGGGTACTCATGAACTGGCATATCGCTGAGACGCGAGAACAGGCACGAGCCGAGGCCATGCAAGGCCTGCATCGCTGGCACACCGAATACACCGTTGGCACATTGCAGCGACCCGGTGCCGAATCGTGGGACAGCGCCGAAGAGACCTTCGACAATCTGACTGGCGCAGGCGGCCTGGTCATCGGGACTCCCGATGACTTGGTGCAGGCGATCCGCGACATGTCCGAACTCGCCGGCGGATTCGGCACCGTGGTTGGTTTCATCAATGACTTCGCTCATCCCGAGGCAATCTCACGTAGCTGGGACATGGTTGCCCGGTATGTGCTTCCTGAAGTCAACGGCATGCTCGACGACTACCGCGAAAGCAACAAGTTCGTGCGAGAGAACCGTGAGTACTTCGACCGGGCGGGCCAGGCGATTCTTGCCAAAATTAATGAGAACGAACGGGCCGCCGATGCACTGCACGATGCGCCAACTTCTGCTTCGGCGATCGCAGCTCACTCAGACCATATGGCAGCAGAGGCCACATCATGAGTGATCTTGAACTACTCGACCGGGGCTACGCAGCCATCATGCAACACGTGGTGGAAACGAAGACGGCGCCGCACTTCACGGCCCTGGCCAAACAGCTCGACGTCTCGATCGACGCGGCCAAAGAACTCACCCACGAACTCGTCGGCATGACTCCAGGCTGGACCCATCCCGGCACGGACTATCTCGCGTCGTTCCCGCCCTTCAACCTGCAACCAACGCAGTATCAGGTAGCGATCGACGGTGACGGTGGTTGGTACGCCCAATGTGGTTTCGAGGCGCTTGCCATCCGATGGCTTGTACCCGGCAAGCAGGTACGAGTCGAGGCGCCATGTTTGTGCTGCGGCGACCCAGTGGTGGTGACGATGCAAGATGACGAATACGACGTGGACCCGGTCGAAGCGGTGGGCTACACGAGCTCCCAAGTTGGAGGTAGCGCCGATGGCCGGCCCTTCCGTTGAGCGACCATGAACCTCTTCCGGTCGGAAGAGCACGCAAAGCGTTGGGACGGTTACAACGCCGCCATGGCCGACGCGCTTATGCCGGTAACTGAGTGGGCTGACATCTTCTCGAACCCGTTCTTTAAGGAACGCGGTCGATCCGATTACATTTCGTGGACTCGCTCCGAGGCTGGCGCAGCCGCATTCACAGAATTGCGCACCCGCTTGCCCGTATCTAAGGAGATCTGATGGACCTTTGCCTGCAGAGTGCGAAGGCACAGGCGGCCGCCGTGGCGACGAAAGTAATCTCGGCTGTCGAGCTGCTTGAAGCAACCCTGGCCCGGTACGACCGGCTAAACCCGGCCATCAATGCGGTCGTGGCAACCCAACTCGACGTGGCCCGTGAGCGCGCTGTACAGGCTGACGCGGCGACGGCAGCGGGCGAATCCTGGGGCCCGCTTCATGGCGTTCCTATGACGATCAAGGAAGCGTGGGATTGGATCGGGTCTGCATCCACCAGTGGACATCCTGAACGGACCGAGTGGCGTCCCGAACAAAACCACGAGGCTGTCGATCGCCTGCTCAATGCGGGTGCGGTGATCTACGGAAAGACCAACCTGCCGGTATCGATGGCTGACTGGCAGACATTCAATCCGGTGTACGGCACCACGTCGAATCCATGGAACACCGACATGATCCCCGGCGGGTCTTCAGGTGGCGCAGCCGCAGCACTTGCCGCCGGGCTTACCGCGCTCGAGCTTGGCAGCGACATTGGCGCATCGATTCGCAATCCTGCTCACTACTGCGGGGTGTTTGGCCATAAGCCGACCTTTGGGCTGGTGCCTATTGCCGGTCACGGCAATCCGGGCAGTCCAACGTTCTTGGACATTGGCGTCGGTGGCCCGATGGCACGGTATGCCTCTGACCTGACGTTAGGACTCGACACCGTGGCGGGCGCTAGCGGTCTCGACGCTCGCGGCTGGAAGCTGGACCTGCCAGCTCCGCGCAAGAGCAACCCCAGAGAGCTTCGGGTTGCTGTCATGTTAGAAAGCGACTTTTGTGTGGTGCAGGACAGCGAACTCACCAACCAGCTTGCAGCGACGGTGACAGCACTTGGCGAGTTGGGTGTCGATCTGGACTACCACGCTCGACCCGAGGTGGATCTCGAACAGGCACATCTCAACTACATGATGTTGTTGCGCAGCGCCACCGGCTCCGAATACCCGGCCGACGCCTACGAAGCACAGAGAGCGGACGCTGCTCGCTGGGACGCCGGCGATCGTGACTACCGGGCGCTCGCTGCATCGGGAACCACCTTGTCGCATTGGCAGTGGGCCCAGCATCACCGAGCACGTGAAGATGACCGCCTTGCGTGGGATGCATTCTTCGACGACTACGACCTGTTGTTGTGTCCAACAGCGGCGTCGGCTGCCTACCCGCACGACCATCATGGCGAGCGCGCGGACCGGACCATTCCTGTCAATGGTGGCCAAGAATCGACCGTCGACCAACTGTTTTGGGCTGGCCTCTCGTGTGGCGTCTACCTGCCCGGCACCGTTGCGCCGGCCGGGCTCACCGCGTCGGGTCTTCCGTGTGGGCTCCAGATCGTTGCCGGTCACCTACGTGACCGTGAAAGCATCGCGTTCGCGGCGTTTATCGAACGTGAACTTGGTGGCTATCAGGTTCCGCCCGGCTACGACTGAACACGATGTGGAAGCTCATAGCGGTCATATGAAAGGCTGGAAGCTGTGACAACTCCACTGGCCTCAAAACGCCACACTCTTGACAGCGTTGGTGACGCACAAGAGTTCTTTCATAGCCGCGGTTGGACCGACGGCCTGCCAATCGTTCCACCAACCGCTGAAGCCGTGCACGCGTGTCTCGACTGGGCTGGATTGTCAGCGGATCATCTGGTGGGTATCGAACCCGTCCGTCAACGAGCAGTGACCGCCGAAAAGGTCGCAATCAATGCTGTGATGGCCGGTTGCCTACCTATGCATTTCCCGGTCGTCGTAACGGCCGTGACTGCAATGTTGCAAGAGCCGTTTCTGCTGCACGGCGCCACGGCAAGCACCGGCGGCTGTGCCGTGCTGTTGATCGTGAACGGACCCATTCGCCACGAGATTGGAATGGATCCGACCTTCAATGCGCTGGGTCCCAGTGACCGGGCCTCGAACTGCATAGGCCGTAGCGTTCGGCTCGTCCTCGGCAATCTGTTCGAAGCCAGACCAGGCCAGATCGATCGTTCCACGTTCGGACACCCCGGTAAGATCAGCTATTGCGTGGCCGAAGACGAAGAGAACACACCATGGCTGTCGCTGGCGACCGAACGGCTCGGCGACCCACATGTTTCTGCAGTGACCGCCTTGGCAGCAATGGCGCCCCGCCAGATCATGAATGAATGGACCACAGAACCGGAACAGATTCTGGACACATTTATCGCCGAGGTTAAGGCCAACATGAGGCACTATTCGATCTGGCCTGGAAACTATGTAATCGTCGTTCCGCCCCAGCTTCGTGAACACTTTGACGCGGCAAACTGGACCAAGGCCGACATCCGGAACTATGTGTTCGAGCATGCCTTTATCAAGCGTGGCGAGTGGGCGTCAGTCGGCAAGGGATCTGTTGTGGGCGCTAAGGGTGACCGGACCTATCACGCGCTGAACGCGCCCGATGATCTGCTGGTCGTTGCAGCCGGTGGTCCTGCTGGTGGCTTTGGTGCTGTGATCCCGCCATGGCTTGGGCACAAGTCGCGAGCTGCAACGGTTGCTGTTGGCGCCTGTGTCGACTGCTAATTGTTTTGATTGCTAACGAGGACGTTATGACTATAGAAATTCTCGACCCGACGTATGGAGAAGGTCCTTCAGACTTTGCAGCTGCGCCCCGGCTAGCAACGTTGGCAGGTGTGACTGTCGGCATCATCTCAAACGGCAAGCATGGGACCGGTCGCTTCTTCGATGCAGTCGCGCACCATCTCCAGACCCAGTACAGGGTTCAGGCGGTCGAACGAGTGGTGAAACCCAACTACAGCGCACCTGCCGGTGACGACATCATGGATGCGACGAAGCACTGGCATGCCGTGATAGCTGGGATAGGCGATTGAGGTAGTTGCTCCTCGTGCAGTCTGCACGACTCAGTAACTGCCGAACGCAACGGCGTGCCCGCGGTGTCAATCATGACTCAGCGGTTCGTGAGTGCCGCCGAACTGATGTCCGAAGTGTTGGGTGCTCCAGGATTCCCCTTTGTCACGATCGGGCACCCCATCAGCAGCGCTGCGACAGATGAGCTGGGCCGGCGCGCTCGTACAGCCGCCGACTCGTGTGCGTCGTTGCTGTTGCAGGCTGGCGTATGACCAACCAGGTTCTGAGCCGACGCCTTCAACAGGTTTTGGGTATCGAAGCTCCGATACTGCAGTCAGGAATGGGCGGGGTCGCTGGCACCGAACTTGCCGCGGCCGTATCCCGAGCTGGCGGGCTGGGTGTACTGGCTGCGTTGCGGCTCCGGCCCGACCAGGTACGCAGCGCGATCCGCGAGATCCGCGACATGACCGCCAAACCGTTCGGCGTGAATATCTGGCTGCATGACGACGTGCGTACGCCACCAGACCCGGCGCAGGTACCCGACGACATAATCCACGGATCACAGACCGTGCTCAACGAGTTTCGTCCTCGCTTCGAGTTGCCAGCGACTCTCGCCAGGCCCGATGCCGGAGCGGACCTAGTCAACGCGGCACTCGATGTCATGATCGAAGAACGAATCCCTGTCTTTTCAGCGGCGATTGGCGTTCCAGACGCGCTGCTAGTGCAGCGCTTCCACGAGGTCGGGACAACAGTCGTCGCCATGGTTGCGACAACCGAAGACGCGGTGACAGCGGTAGAGAACGGCGCAGACGTCATCGTCGCCCAAGGCACCGAGTCTGGAGGTCACCGAAGTTACGGCACCAAGCGTGCCAAGAATAATGCGATTGGGCAGAGCACCCTGGTGCTCGTTCCCCACGTTATCGACCACGTTGGCCATCGGGTGCCGGTCGTCGCTGCTGGCGGCATCGTCGATGGCCGCGGGTTGGCCGCAATGCTTGCCCTGGGCGCAGACGGCGTGTTGCTCGGCAGCCGGTTTGTAGCAACGAAAGAGTCGCTCGCTTCGCCCGCGTGGAAGCAGCGCATGACCAGCGGAGACCGCAGCACCACGATGACCGACGGCTTCACCGGCCAGTGGGCACGGGTGCTCACGTCTGAGTTCACCGAACGCTGGGACGAGTCAGGGGTTGAGCCACCTCCAGGCTTGATCCAATCGTCGCTCGGTAGCGATGTTTTTCGATCAGCCGCAGAGGTCGACGATGATCAGATGCGTCCGCTGTATGCAGGCGCAGGAATCGCAGCGATGGATGACATCCCGGGTGCTGGCGAGGTCGTTGCCCGAATCGTCGCTCAAGCCCGCCAACGCCTGCGGTTGGACTGAACGCACTTCGGTGTGGGCGCGCCCAGCGCCTAAGCTCCTAAGCGACGAACGAGAGGCACATGATGGTTACCTTCCTGGATCCACGATCCGGTCCCGGGGCTCCGGTTGAGCCCTATGAACTAACGATTGACGCCGAAGCGGCGCCGGTCACGATTGGTCTTCTAGCCAACGGATTTCCCGACTCTGAAGAGTTTCTCGACCAGGTCGAGAAGGCACTTGCCGTAGCGGTGCCAGCGGCATCGTTTCGCCGATGGAACAAGCACGATGCGTCGGCCGTGATCTCCGACGAAATGCTAGACGAGGTCGTCGGCGATTGTCAGGCAGTCGTTGCCGCCTACGGCCATTGAGGTAGCTGCACCACCGGCACCGTGCGTGACGGAGTAAGACTTGCTCGACGAGGTGTACCGGCCGTTGCGCTGGTCACAGAAGAATTCTGGGCGCAAGGCGACTTCATCGCCCGCTCGGTTGGGATCCCCGACATTCCACGAGTACAACTGCCGCATCCCGTGGCTGGCTCTGGCGTCGTCAATATGGCCATGGTTGCCGAGGCCACCGTTCCGCGGATACTGGCTGCTTGGCGCGGCAACACATGAGCATGCTCGATCCCGCTCCCCACCTCGCTGCTGACGACGAATATGCAGCACTAGAACAGCTCCATGAGATGGGTTGCACCGACGGGCTACCCGTAGTGGTACCCACGCCTGACCGCGTTGCCAGGATGGTGCTGGCCACGGGGTACGACGCCGATCTGGTACTCGGCGCCATGGGACCGAACATGGGCGAGTGCACGATCGAGAAGCTCGCCTGTGCTGCCGTGATGGCCGGTTGCCTGCCGGACCATGCGCCCGTGGTCATAGCTGCAGCGAAGGCGGTGCTCGATGATCGCTTTGACCTGACAGAGATGCAGGCAACGACACACTCAATTGCACCGCTCATCATCGTGAACGGCCCGGCACGCGAATGGTGTGGAGGCATCCACGGCGGATTCGGGGCACTCGGTCCTGGCTACCGCGCCAATGCCACAATCGGCCGCGCTCTGCGGCTGGCCATGATCAATATCGGTGGAGGCAGGTCGGGCACAAGCGACATGGCGCTTATGGGTCACCCCGGCAAGTTCTCGATGTGTCTGGCCGAAGACCAGGACAACAGCCCGTTCGCTCCCATGCACACTTCGCTCGGATTCGACGCATCGCAATCGACCGTGACTGTTCTTGGCACAGATGCGCCCCATTCGGTTATGGGCGTGATCGACGCCGATGACCCAACGTCAGCTGATCGCTTGCTTCATTCCTTCGCCATGGCCTTTGCCAATGTGGCGACGAACAATGTCTCGCTCCGGGGCGGCCAAGCCGCACTCGCCATCAATCCAGACCATGCCGGCTTCCTCGCTGGTGCGGGCCACGATCTGGGCTCAATCCGTGACCAGGTCGTTGAACGTGCATTCATCAGCGGAACTGACTTCGCTGCCTCAGCTGGCTATATGGGCAAACCGCCAGCGGCTGACGGGCAATATCGGTGCTTCGAGGATCCAGCAGACTTGCTGGTCTTCGTCGCAGGTGGAGGCGGCCTGTACTCGGTGGCCTTCCCGACCTGGTGTGCAGGGCCGCACAAGAACCGCGCAGTAACCGTCGAGATCGAAGTCGGTCAGGCGTGTGAGATCCCCGCCTTTGCCTCAATGCGCACCTAGCTACGGGTTCGTTCGTTCTACTGTCTGGACGGGATCGCGGATCGGACTAGGGACCAGATCAGCCTGCCAGATGACGAGCAACGCCTGGCGGGCAAGGTCCCCTGCATGCCGTGCCAACCCACCCGAGTTAGCGTCGTACTAGCGATACGCCACAACACGGTGGGCACCGTAAACAAGAACTCGGCGATGGCTTTGAGCTTGTCAAAGAATGGCCGACGACGCGTGATGTGCGATCAGTTTGAGGCAGAGAAAAGCGTGGCGGCCCTCAGATCGCTCATGACGAGATGTTTCGAGTCTGTAGATTGAGCTGGCTTGCGCCGCTGCGACTCTTCACTTCCTGCTGGGAAAGCCGATGGGCCATTACGACCTGGGCCATGAGCCTGGTGGGGTGACCGTAGCACCGAGAGCGTCGTGGGGTGGTCGGCCTCGAGCCACAACTGAGTAGATCGGGCGTCGCTTGCGATGTGAACTGTTCAGACTTCTGTCTGGGTCGGTCATGCGGCCATGAAGACGATCGCGCCATTTAGGTGCCGATGCCGTAGATCGCGCAGGATTGGGTTGCTACTGTCTGCTGCGATAGCGAGGGAGGTTCGTTCATGCAAGAAGCGGTCACGGTGCCAGCACCCACGCCAGATTTCTACACCTATGAATGGGCCCCACCCGTCGCTGTAGAGATCCGTGGGCGCTTCCTCCATGTCGCGTGGGCAGACGGTCCGACCCTTAAAGCGTTCGCGCTATGGCTTCGTGAGAATGCTGTCGGTCGCGGTGGCGTGGATCTAGCGACCCGAGAAGGATTGATCGATCCGGCTGATCACGACAGCGCAACCAGCATTACTGCCGCCTCCATCGACGAAGCTGGCGCAGTTCTTGTGTGGTTCGATTCCGACGACGAACCATGCATCTTCCATCCTGGATGGTTGCGTCATGTCGCCAGAGGTATGCACACGCCTGCCAGCTGGTTGCCGACACTTCGTCGGTGGACCGCAGCTGACTTCTCGGAGCCGCCCACACATCACGGACCCGATGTACTGCACGACGACGATGCCTTCGCGCCATGGATCAATGACCTTGTATCGGTTGGGATGGTGCGCCTTAGCGACCTTCCCGACGATCCTGACGTATTGCTTGAGCTCGCCGCTCGTATCGGTGCGGTGCGGGACACCAATTTTGGCGCCATATGGGACGTGAAAGCCGATGTCACGTTGGCCGGAAACGCAGTCACGAATAGCACCGCCAACACAAACCTGCGCCTCGGCCCCCATACCGATCTGCCGACGCGAGAGACACCACCCGGCTTTCAGTTTCTGCACTGCTTTCGCAATGAGGCCCAGGGTGGAGCGTCCACGATGGCCGACGGTGCCGCAGTGGTCGCTGCTCTGAAAGACGAACATCCGGCCCATTACGACGCTCTCACGACCCTGCATTGGGTGTTCTTCAACCGCGGGCCTGGTATCGATCACCGCTGGTCAGGTCCACTTATCGACCTTGGTCGATCAGGGTCGCCGCTAACGCTGCGCGCGTTCTACCCGGTTCGAGGCTTCCCCGATATGGCCCCAGAAGATATGCCTCGTGGCTACGAAGCAATGGCGTACTTCTCCACTCTTGCGGCCAGCGATCGGTTTCAGATCACCTATCCGTTTCATGCCGGTGACATGGTGTGTTTCGACAACCGACGCATCCTGCATGGTCGAGATCCATTCTCGGCTGGGGGTGCCCGTCATCTGCGTGGCATCTACATCGATCATGATGAAGTCCTGAGCGCAACCCGGGTCGCTAACCGCCGCCAAGCTGCAGCGTCCGTCCCTACACAAGGCACATCTACTCAATCCACATCTACTCAATCCACATCT